>Ga0209787_1000006_pt1 | contig 271798 bp, 257 predicted proteins | sample WorMetLIZISLAND2_2_FD_187414 | JGI IMG/M metagenome (GOLD analysis project Ga0209787, IMG submission 187414) | Marine gutless worms symbiont microbial communities from Max Planck institute for Marine Microbiology, Germany - Olavius loisae LIZARD... ... | reverse complement strand
TGATCCGACGGAACCAGAGACTCCAAAGTCACCATCTCCAGTTCCGTCTGCTGGGGTGAGCGGTTTTTAAGCATCCCACATTGAATCAAAAGCCGCCGCCAAAGGCGAGGACTTTGTCAGCGGTCTGGGAGGGCTTCGGCCCTCCCCTTTTTTGTTGCGGCGGCTGAACGGCCGCGCCCTCCCTCACGCGTAGCGCTATTCGACATGGCTCCGTTAAGACCTTGTCAATGTTCGTCGGCTAGGCTCGGGACATGTCCGAGACCCTGCGAATTCCCGGGGGCGCCGGCGGTCTCACCGGCAATCCCGATACCGCGGCGCGGCCGCTTCTGCCGGCATCGCTGAAGGCCTTCCTGCACCGCCGCCTGAAGGAGGCGGGTGGTGTCGCGCTTTTCGCCGCCGGCACCTGGATGCTGGTATCCGTTTTTAGTTATTCGCCCAGCGATCCGTCGCTCAACGGCGCCACCAGTCTGGCACCCAGTAATGTCTTGGGGCGCCCCGGCGCCGTTTTTTCCGATCTTGCCCTGCAAACCTTCGGTTTCGCTTGTTTCGTGCCGATCCTGACCCTGATGGTTTGGGGGGGACGGACGGTCCGCCACCGGCCCATGGGATCGCCATGGCGCCGCCTTCCCCTCCTGATCGGTGCCACCGTGCTCTATGCCGTCGGCCTCGGCATTCTGCCGATCAATGATGATTGGCCGCTGATGAGCGGCATGGGCGGGTTCACCGGATTCCTTATTCTCAATGCGGTAACCGCCATCGATCCGTTGCAGGATTTGGCTTATGTGAAGGTTATGCTCGGTTTCGGCGCCGGCCTGATCGGCGTCGTCCTCTGGATTATGGCGCTCGGCCTTTCTCCCGGAGACTGGCGGCGCATCGGTCGCGGTTCGATGCGTGCCTTTTCCTGGATACGCAGTGGCATTGCTAAGGGCCATGGGGCCTTTGGCGTGATGCCGGCCTGGCGCCGCCGCGATGACGGCGAACGAAGCGAGCCACATTTCGCGGACGACCTCGGCCCCGGCGACGCGGTGAGCGGCGAGCTCGAGGTCCATGTCCGCGTCGGCGAGGACGATGGAGAGGCCGCGGGCGAGGACGGTGCCGACGCCTCGGCGCCGCCGAAGCGCAGTGGCCTGGTGGCGACACGCCGCGAAAAACTGAAGGAAGGCAAGAAGGCCAAGTCCCGCCGCCAGGGCCGCCTCAATCTCGGCGACGGCGTCTATACGGCACCGCCCATCGACCTGCTGGCCGCACCGGAAAGCAACCCCAAGGCCGATGCGTTGAATAAGGACGCGCTTCAGCAGAACGCCACCTTCCTCGGCAGCGTTCTCGAGGACTTCGGTGTCAAGGGCGAGATCGTCAAGGTCCGACCCGGGCCGGTGGTCACGCTCTACGAACTGGAGCCCGCACCCGGCACCAAGACGAGCCGCGTCATCGGCCTGTCGGACGACATCGCACGCTCCATGAGCGCCGTCTCGGTGCGTGTCGCCGTCGTCACCGGACGCAACGTCATCGGCATCGAACTGCCCAACGTCAACCGCGAGATGGTCTACCTGCGCGAGCTTCTGGCATCGCAGGATTTCGAGAAGTCCGGCGCCAAGCTGCCGCTGGCCTTGGGCAAGGACATCGGCGGGGCCCCGGTCACCGCCGACCTGGCGCGCATGCCGCACCTGCTGATCGCCGGCACCACCGGGTCGGGCAAGTCGGTGGCCATGAACACCATGATCCTGTCGCTGCTCTACCAGTGCTCGCCGAACGACTGCAAGTTCATCATGATCGATCCGAAGATGCTGGAGCTTTCGGTCTACGACAACATCCCGCACCTGTTGACGCCGGTCGTCACTGACCCGTCGAAAGCAGTCGTCGCGCTGAAATGGACGGTGCGCGAGATGGAGGACCGTTACCGGGCCATGTCGCAACTGGGTGTCAGGAACATCGCCGGCTACAACGCGCGCATTGCCGAAGCCAAGAAAAAAGGCGAGGTCCTGAGCCGCCGCGTGCAGACCGGCTTCGATGACGACGGCAAGCCCATGTTCGAAGACCAGCCCCTGTCGTCGGAGCCCTTGCCCTTCATCGTCGTCGTCGTCGACGAGATGGCCGATTTGATGCTGGTCGCCGGCAAGGACGTGGAAGCGGCGATCCAGCGCTTGGCCCAGATGGCGCGGGCCGCCGGCATCCATCTGATCATGGCGACGCAGCGGCCGTCCGTCGATGTCATCACCGGCACTATCAAGGCCAACTTCCCGACCCGCATCAGCTTCCAGGTCACCTCCAAGATCGACAGCCGGACGATCCTCGGCGAACAGGGTGCCGAACAGCTCCTCGGTCAGGGGGATATGCTTTATATGGCGGGCGGCGGCCGGGTCACGCGGACGCACGGGCCTTTCGTCTCCGACGAGGAAGTCGAGGAAATCGTCAAACACCTGAAAGCGCAGGGCGAACCTTCTTATGTGACGGAAGTGACCGAAGAGGACGAGTCCTTCGGTGAGGCGGCCGGTGGCGGCAATTCCGGCGACGCCCTCTACGACGAGGCCGTCGCCCTGGTCGCCCGGGAAGGCAAGGCGTCGACCAGCTTCATCCAGCGCCACCTGCAGATCGGCTACAACCGGGCAGCGCGGATCATCGAGACCATGGAGAAGGAAGGCGTCGTCAGTCCGGCCAACCGGGTCGGCCGGCGCGAGGTGCTGATCGGCAACCACTGACCGACGGCGGGGCTCAACGCCGCAATGGTGCCATTTTCTCCGGCTTATCTTATCTTCGCTGACATGATCCACACCGGCCTTTACCCCGCTGGCCTTTACGCCATACGCCGCGTTGGTTAGAACGGAGCCATCATGGTCCGAACCTTTGTTCATCTCGTCGCCCCAATCCGCCTGACGGTCCTGGCCTTGCCCCTGTCGGTGCTGCTGGCCATGAGCGCCGGGGCGCCAGCCGCGGCCTTCGTCGCCGAGACCCTGAAGCTCGACAAAAGCGAGATGACCGACCTCATGCGGGTGCAGAAACACCTCAACTCGGCGCGAACCATCCGCTCGCGCTTCCTGCAGATCTCGTCCAACGGCGAATACACGGAAGGTGAGTTCTTCCTCCAACGCCCGGGCAAGATGCGCCTGGTCTACGATCCGCCGAACCCGCTGATGGTGGTTGCCGACGGCACGTATATCTCTTATGTCGATCGCGAACTGGACCAGGCGACGACGCTGCCGATCTCCATGACTCGGGCCGAGATCCTGCTCAAGGAGACCATCGCGCTTTTCGGCAAGGACGTCATCGTCACCGGCTTCAGGCGCTCGCCCGGCATCATCCGCGTCAATGTGGTCAACGCCGAGGAGCCGACAGATGGGCGCATCGACCTGGTCTTTTCCGACAAGCCGCTCGAACTCCGCAAGTGGCTGGTCACCGACGCCCAGGGCATCACCACCACGGTGTCGCTGCTGGGGCCGCTGTTCAATACGGAGCTCGATCCCGAACTGTTCCGCTACAACGAGCCCATATTCAAGGACCTGACCAAGTAGGCGCCGGCCGGCTCCATGGCCCTGACCCTCACCACCTGGAACGTCAATTCCATCCGCAAACGCCTCGATGGGCTCCGTGACCTGATCGAGGCCGAGAACCCGGACGTCATCTGCCTGCAGGAAACCAAGGTTGAGGACCACCTGTTCCCGGCCGCCGACATCGCCGCCATGGGCTATCCACACCAGGCGATCCACGGCATGAAGGGCTATAACGGCGTCGCCATCCTGTCGCGCATCCCGCTCGATGCCCCGGACGCCTTGTCCTGGTGCGGCCGTGACGATTGCCGGCACCTCTTTGCCAACCTCGGCGTCACCGCCGATAACGGCGCCTTCGATTGCCTGGAGGTGCACAGCCTCTACATCCCCGCCGGCGGCGATGTCGCCGATCCCATCAAGAACCCCAAATTCCGCCACAAGCTCGACTTCCTCGACGCCCAGACCCATTGGTGGCAAGCGCGCGGCAGCGAGGGCCCGCCGCGGATCCTGATGGGCGACTTCAACGTGGCGCCCCTGGAAACCGACGTGTGGTCGCACGAGCGCCTAAAAAACGTCGTCACCCATACCCCCGTCGAGATCGCCGCCCTCTACGCCCTGCAGCAGGCCGGACGCTGGACCGACGCCGTGCGCAAATTCATCAAACCGAACGTCCATGCCTATACCTGGTGGAGCTACCGGGCCGCCGACTGGGAGGCCGCCGACAAGGGGCGCCGCCTCGATCACGCCTGGGTGTCGCCGGACCTGGCGCCGCTGTTGGGAGGCGTCTCCATCCTCAAGGACGCGCGCAACTGGGCGCCGCCCTCGGACCACGCACCGGTGACGCTCCACATCGGCGGCGTAACGCCTCGTGGGTGACCGGGCCGCTGACCGGTAAGGCCGTCAATCCCCTCACGGCGCCTGGAAGCGGAGCGACATGCAGGACAGGCCGCCGTCGAGTTTTGCCGCTTCGCCGACGTCGACGGTCTCGACCCGGTAGCCCCTCGAGCCCAGCAGCGCCGCCGTTTGCGGGTACCCCTTCGTCACCAGAACCACGTCGTTGACGCGGATCAGGTTGGCCGCCGCCTGTTCCCGTTGCGGCGTCTCGATGACGTCGTAGCCGGCGAAACAGCCGGAGGCGGCGAGCCTGGGCGTGGCGAAAACGGTTGTTTCGTCCAACAGCCCGCAATCGGATTTCAGGTGCAGGACGCCGGGCGGCAGAGCAACGCTTCGCGCCTCGAGTCCGAGACCGGCGACAATTTCGGCGAGGGCCTCGAATCCCTTTTGATCCGTCCGCGACGACAGCCCGACGAAAGCGTGGTTTTCAGTCACCAAGACGTCGCCGCCGTCGACCGTGCCAGGGCCGTCGAGGGTTACGACCCGCCCGAAGTTGCGTTTCAATGCCGGAACGAGCTCGGCAACCTCGCCCGCCCGTGATGGCGCGCCGGGCCGGAGCGCGATGGCCGTGCCGCCGATACAAAGGGCCGCATCCTCAATGAACACCGCATCCGGGTAATCCTCGAGAGCCGGCAACACCTCGACGGTGCCGCCCGCCGCTTCGAGGGCATCTATATAAGCCCCGTGCTCGGCGCGGAACCGTTCCGGATCCGGATCATCACCGCCGGCGCCGCGCAAACCGCGGACGACACTGTCGCCGGGCGTACGGCACAAATAGCCCTCGAACCGGTAGGCGCGACTCATCGGATAAAACCCTCGACGGTTTGTGGCGGATCGAAATGTCTATATATGTCCATAAATGTCTATGATTTTTCCGCTTTGGCCATGGACATCGCAGTATCCTCTAAACCCCAGCCTGATAACGCGTGTCGACTTTGTTTTCGCCAATTCAGATTTTCCCATTGTCTCGACCGTATGAACCATGCCCTGTTTCTCAGGAGAGAATAAGGAAAATATACCATAAATAGGATATAAATGTCAATCTTATTGAGAGAGTGACCGAGTCACGGAAGGAACGGGAATTCCGTGAAACCTTCGAAAAAATAATGATCATCCCACCCCAGCAGAACCAGCGACTCAAACCGGACAATAGGCCACGTTGGGCCGTTATCGTCTCCATATTGATTGGGTTGTTCGGCTTGTTGACCATCAAATCCGGTGGTGAGGTCCTGTTTATCGATGGTGCGGCGCGTCAAGCGGCCGGTGACTATGTGCCCCTTGTCCTGTGGTTCAACTTTTTGGCCGGTTTTGCCTATGTCATCGGGGCGGTCGGACTGTTCTTGTGGCGTTCTTGGATTACACCGCTCGCCTTTTCGGTCGCACTGTTGACCGTCGGGGTATTCATCGCTTTTGGTATCCATGTGTTGATGGGCGGGGCCTATGAAGTTCGAACCGTCGGCGCCATGTCATTGAGAAGCCTCGTTTGGCTGGCCGTCGCCTTCGGGGTTCGACGAGGATTTCGAAATTCCGACAGATGAACCGTCGGTCAAAACCGGAATCCGTAGATTGAAGCAACCAAGGAGAATACCGAGATGCGATCGAAGATCTTCCTGCTAGTCCTAGGCCTGGCGATCGTGGCGGGTCACTCGACGGCATCCCGGGCCGAAGATGACGGGCGAACCGCCATTACCCTGCGGCCGGAAATCCGTGAGCAGTTCTTGAAAGAAATGCGCGGCCACATGGAAACCCTCGATGAGCTTATCGCTGCCATCGGCTCGGGAGATTTCAAGGAAGCGGCGTTGGTCGCCGACACGAAACTCGATTTTGGCCATCACATTTGGGAGGCCATGCTCGCCAAGGGCGCGACCGCCGAGGAAATCGCCGCCGCGAAGAGGCGAATGCGGTCCATGGGGATGGGTATGGGCGCCAATATGAGCGACGAAGAGCATATGAAGATGGAAAACCGCATGGGCGAGCATGCCAAGGGCATGGGCATGGGCCGGGGAATGGGCCGCGGCATGGGCCGCCATATGACCCCGGAGTTCCGGCAGATGGGTCAATCCATGCATGAGGCCGGCGGCGAACTGGCCACGGTTCTGCACGCCGCCGCGACGCCGCCGACCGCAGATGACTATCGTGCGGCAATAGAAGCCCTATCCGACGTAACAACCGTCTGCCGATCCTGTCACGCCACATTCCGGGTCAAATAGGCCGGCCACAGAGGGCGGCAACATGGGATAAAGCTGTGACGGCTAGTCCCCGCTTGCCTGGCAACGGGGCCGCTAACCCCATGACGGACCCGCCGGGAATTCGTCACGACCCTGGCGGTCCGGTGGTGGGTTCTTATCCGGCCGGGTGTTGCGACACGCCGTAGATTTCCAGCTTTTGGTTTCGTTCGCGAAGTGCCGTCGGTCCAAGATCAACCATCACGAAACCATCCGGCAGATTGATGCGGGCCAACAGATCGCCGGAGATGAGAATGGGCTGGTCGAAATCACGGCAGGCCTCCTCAAGTCGTTTGGCGGTATTGATGGTGTCGCCGAAATAGACGATCTCCTTCTTGTCATCACCACACTCACCGGCGACCACGGGACCGCCATGCAGCCCGACCCGAAACCGGGGAACGATACCGAACTCTTTTTCATAGGATGGAGAGACGGCGGCGATTCGATCGCAAATGGCGGCGTAACACCTTAAGCAGCGGGCATTGCTCACCCCATCCGCCATCGGCCACGTGACGACCACCTCATCGCCGATGTATCGATGGGTTTCCCCATCAAACTCGAGAACGGGTTCGGCGATATCGAGAAAAAAACGCGAGATCAGGAGATGGGCTCCGGTATCCCCGAGGCGTTCGGCCATGCGGGTCGAGCCCGCAATATCGAGGAACATGAAGATGCGGTCTTCCTTTTTCGGGCGGTGATAACGCCCGAGGACGAAATTGGCGAGAACCCGTCCGCCGACGATCCGCCTGACCTGAATGACGAAATGGATAGCGAAAACGATGATCAGGGCGAACCCGGAATCCCTAAGAAAGCCTATGGAGAGCCACTGTTCCATGGAATGGCCACGGCTGCTGAGCAGGGCCCGTGACAGAACGACGGCAGCCATGAGAACGGCGGTCGAAGCGGCCGTATGAATGGCCAAGGATGTGGCGAAATTGGCCCGTCGTATGCGTTCCCCCAACGGGCTACGGGCAAGATAGGCCTCAAACGAAAGAACGATGACGCCGATCATGGCGCCGCGCAACGCGCCGCGGAGAAACGAGTATGCGGAGAACTCCGAGCGGATCGCCACATCGAGAAGAACAGCGTATCCGGAGCCGATTAACGCGGAGGCTATGATCAAGGCCGCGAATAACCGCCATTTCGACCGCGTCCGCGCTTTCAAGGCACTTAATTCCTCACAGAAATCACATCGATCATCGCAATTGTTGACCGATCATCGGCCGAAACCTTGTTCGTCATGATCGATTGCCCAAAACTTAACTCTTCGCGTCTCGGGTCTGCAATGGTCCTATCGCGACGTCGGTTTTGTCCACTTGCGGACAACCAGCTCGCATAGGGGAAATGGCGCGGAAGATCCGCGAAGACCGAAGGGCTCAAGGTCAACAGAATCAGATACGGGACCGCTTTCGAAACATCTCCGGCGCTCGATCTTCGTCACGAAACGGCAACGTCCCTAGCCCTCCGAAACCAGCCGCTCATAGAGGTGCCAGGAGACGTGGCCGAGCAGCGGGAAGATGACGATCACGCCGAGCAGCATGGGCGCGATGGCGACGAGGGTCAGGGCGCCGACGACCGCGCCCCAGCCGAGCATGACGACAGGGCTTTTCTTGACCGTCTGCACGCTGGTGATCATGGCCGTGACGAAGTCGATGTCCTTGTCGAGCAAGAGCGGCATGGCGATCACCGTCAGCGAGAACAGCAGCGTCGCCAACACGGCGCCGACGCAGGAGCCGACGAGCAGGAAAGTGGCGCCCTCCATCGTCGTGAACAGGACGGAGGCGGCGCTTTCGAAGGTCTGAATAGGCTTGTTCTGCAGGAACAGCGCCAGCATCAGGCGCACCTGGTAGGCCCACAGCCAGAATGCGAAGAGAACGACCAGCGCCATCCACCCGAACTGGCGGCGCTGCTGGTTGAAGACGACGAGGAAGATATCGGATGCGTTGAAGGCCTCGGTGCCTTTCAGCCGACGCGATAGTTCGTAAAGGCCGGCGGCCAGGAAGGGGGCGACGAGGGGAAAACCGACGGCCGCGGCGATGACGATCCACACCTGATCGAAAACCAGGAGGCCGGACATCAGGACCGCGCCGATCAGCGCATAGGCGAGGCCGAAAAAGAGGCTGAGCGCCGGGCGTTTCATGATGTCGCGCCATCCGGCGATGAAGGCGCCCTTCACGTCGGCGACGGTGGCGGCGCCGACCGCTAGGCGGATTTGTGGCACCGCTTGTTGTTGGTCTTGATTCACCTGCATGACGAGAACCCCTCTACCCGCTGGTCCTTGGTTGGTCTTCGGCTGCTCTTCGGCCAGGCCTCAACGAAAATACCTTCGAACCCGCACATACATTTGTAAACCCCCCTTGGTCTGTCCCGCCAACCCTCCCGTTTCGCGGGGCCGGGCGAACGGCATTGGTGGTTACGGGTAGGATTATTCCGCTGGCCGGTATGGGGCGCGGCGGCGCGGTTTCGGGCTCGTCCGATCGGTCTCGGCCTTGGGTTTGACCTTGCGCGGGCGGCTCGCCGCCGTCTTTTTGGCGGCCAGCGGATTGGCTTCGGTCGTCTTCGGCGGCACCCCCTGGACCAGCGGGCGTCCGGTCGCTGCCCGGGTCCAGGCCTCGCGGATTTCCCGTTCGGCTTTCAGCCAATATTCGAGCTCGTTGCCGATCAGTTTGCCGGCGATCTCCCATAGCGCATAAGCGCGCTCGCGGATCTCGTGTTCGAGCTTATCGTCGTCGGTTTCTACGGTCTCGGTCTTTTCGTGTTCGTTTTTTTTATCCATGACCCCCTCCCGCTGCCGTTGCGCATCCGCGCCTCGGCGTTGAGGACCCCACGGTCGTCAATTGGATGGGGCACTTTAAGACCAAATTTCGTTTCCCGTCAGCGAAAATCGTCGGCGCTCGGTCGCCGACCCCGCGGATCCGCTCGAGCCCGGGGGGTGGTTCGCAACTCAGCCTTAGTACACCCCATACTTATGAACCACCGAAGGTATACGTCCGGTCAGCAGATGGCGGCGCCGGGCGGTGGTAGACTGGCCTCAATGATCGAATAAATGCGGCTGCTCACTGAAGAGACGAGGGCCGCAGCCGGAGCCAAGGCCCGGCGAGCGCGTTTATCCCCACGCCAATCGCGGGCGTGCCCAACATTTCGGAAAGTCGGTGAACGTCATGTATTGTCGTAGCCTATTGCCGGGAAGTCCGGATATCGGGCGGTCCCTGGAAGAGTTCCACGAATTCATCGGCCGCCAGGACGAGCCGCAGACGCGCGGTGCGGCAGAACGGCTGGCCGCCGATGTGGCGGCCTCTGTCGGTGAGATCGAGCGGCGGTCGGAGGCCGTCCTCGCCACAGTCAACGCCCGGGCGGTCGGTGCCGGTGTGCGCATCAAGGAGCAAGCCGCCGCCTCAATCGACACCATCCGCCATGAAACGACGATCACGGCCGGACAGCTCCTGCGCAACATCAGGCCCGGCACGGACGAGAAAAGCGCGGCCCGGGCCGCCGGCAGGATCCTCGAGCACGCGTCGAGACTGTCGGCCGAGCTTCAGGAAAAAGCGGAAGCGGCAGCCGTTTCCATCATCCGGGAAATGGAGACCGCGTCCCAGGGCATCCGCCACGTTCGCGACGAGGCGGTCCGCGGGTTGGCCGAGCTGGCCGAGAGCTCCATGCTGAAACTCGCCGAAACGGAGGAGAACGCGCGCGCGGCGGAGAGCGCTTGGGATACCGCGCCGACTTGCGAGGGCGCGGTGAAGGCGATCACCGCCGAGGCCATCGAGGCGCTTGTCGCGGCGACGGAAAAGGTCGCCCGAGCCGCCCGCGATGCCGCGGTCCGGCTGGACGATGCGGCGGAAAAGGCAATCGCGGCGGTGCGTGTTGCGGCCGATGCGGCAACGCAGAGTGTCGGGCGCGTTATCGACGACGCCACCGCACGGATTTTCCGCATCACGGAAGAGGCGGTCACCGCCGCCGTCCCGGCGGACGACATCGATCGTTTCAACCTCGCAGCCCTCAAGGAAAAGTGGGGTCGCCGGAACCGTCGATGAAATCCCCGCTTCGCGGTTCGGTACCCCCGTGCATGCGTGCCGAACTTCCGCAGGCCCATAACTGGGAGAAGTCTATTGCCCTATGATTCCACACCGAGCAATGATCGGAAAACGGCGCCGCGGGTCACGACAAGCGAGGGCAGCGCGGGCGTCGTTGGGCCGCAGCGACCCGCTGGCGCGGGTGATCATTACCTCAGGGATGAACTCTACCGACTGGTGCGCGAAGACCCGAAGATCTTCACTTTCCTCGAAGAGGGCTCTCTGGACGGTATCTGGTATTGGGACTTGCAGGCGCCGGACAACGAATGGATGAGCCCGCGGTTCAAGGCCTTCTTCGGCTATGCCGATCACGAAATCACCGACTCCCCAGATTGGTGGCAAAACAACATCCATCCCGAGGACCTGAGGGTCGCGATCGACAACTTCGAGAAACACAAGGCTGACCCCGACCATCCCTACGACCAGATCGTCCGTTACTGGCACCGGGACGGCTCCACGGTGTGGGTTCGCTGCCGCGGATTGATCATCCGCGACACGGACGGAACGCCGAAACGGATGCTCGGGGCCCATACGGACGTGACGGAACTGAAACGGACCCAGCAGGCTCTGGAGGCGGCCAACGCGGAACTCGCTGAACTCAATGAGGAGTTGAACCGCCTCAACGAACAAAAGGACAAGTTCTACGGGATCATCGCCCACGACCTGCGGGCGCCGTTTACGGCACTGCTTGGGCTTTCAGAACTCCTGGCACGAGGTGCCGCCGAGTTGGAGCCCGTCCAGGTGGTCGAGTATGCGTCGCTGGTGCACCGCGCCGCCGACGACGGTCACAAGCTCCTCGAGGACCTATTGGATTGGACGCGCCTGCAGCTGGGCCATATGGACTATTCTCCGGTGTCTTTCGACATCGAGGACCTGATCCAGTCGAACCTCCGCCGGTTCGCGCCCCTTGCCGCATCCAAGAAGGTCGAGCTCCGCACCACCGGGCGGCACGATTTCCCTGTGTATGCGGACTCGCGCATGATCGACACTGTCCTGCGCAACCTCATCAGCAATGCCATCAAGTTCACGCCGGCCGGTGGCGGCATTGTCCTCGAGACCCAGCATGTGAACGAGGCCGTGGAGTTGGCCGTCAGGGACGCGGGGATCGGCATATCGGGCGCGCAGTTGAAAGAGCTGTTCACGCTTGGGGCCCAATCGGTGAGACGGGGAACCGACGGCGAGACAGGCACTGGTCTGGGGCTCTATCTGTGCCAGGAGCTGATCGATCGCAATGCTGGCAAACTGACCGTCGAAAGCGTCGTCGGACGTGGCTCGACCTTCCGCGTTTTTCTGGCGCCCGGGCGCCCGACGGCCGGCTGACGGGTCTCGTCCCCACTTCCTCCGTGGACGCCCAACGGCCCGATCAAGGAGCTGTCCCGGCGACCGTCGCCCGGTGCATGACCCGGCGCTCGGCCGGGTCGTAGGTGCGGCCGCGGTGCAGCACGGCGCGGTTGTCCCAGACGACGACGTCGCCGGCCCGCCACGCGTGTGAATAAACGTGTTCGGGACGGATGCAAAAGCCGGTCAGCTCGCGGACCAGGGCGCGGCCCTTTTCGAGCGGCCAGCCGACTACGTGCGAACAATGGCTGCCGACGTAGTAGACCTTGCGCCCGGTTCTCGGGTGAACACGCACCAGCGGATGGCGCGGCGGCGCGAAAGCCTTTTTCTCCTCTTCGGTGAAGACGTCGCCGGAAATCAACGAACGGGAATAGATGATGGAGTGCTCACAGGTCAGGTCTTCGAGCGCCTCCTTGTCGATGTCGCCGAAAGGTCCCGGCCAATCGTCATAGCAGGCCCGAAGGTCGGCGAACTCGGTCTCGCCGCCGCTCGCCGGGACTTCGTGGGCGGCGAGGATGGAATAGGTGCAGGGCGCCGGCTTGAAGGAGCTGTCCGTATGCCACAGGAGATTGCCCTTCATATAGGTGGCGTGCCCGCCATGGGGGTCCATCACGGCGCCGTCGTCGCCGACGTTGGAAAGCCTCGTGACCCGGGCGTCGACGCCGCCGTATTGGTCACGGGCCAGCGGCACTTCCAGCGGCCCGAACCGTTCGGCGAAGGCGACCAGGGCCGCATCGTCGAGGAACTGGTCGCGGAAGACGGCGATACAATAAGTGTCGAGCGCCGTCTGGATGGCGTCGAAATCGACATCGGTTCGCGGTTCCTTGAGATCGACACCGGATATTTCGGCGGCGAATTGCTCGCCCTGGCCGGTAATCGTCAATCCGCTTTCCGGTTTTGCGTCCATCTTCCCCCCCCCCGGCCTGGCGCGCCGTCTCGGCAGGTGACGGCGGCATCATTATGGCGGTTTGCCGGCCGTCCCGGAAGACCTGAGGGTTTCGCAACACTGGCCTTGCACCCCGGCACCGCGCTAGACTGCCGTGCTGTCGGCTGCCGAAGAGTGGCCGCAGCGGAGGCGACATGCACGGCGGCAGCGATCGGGAGGAAAGGGACGTGCCCGAACCCATGGCGAAGGCGGGAACCGGAAGCGGTGTCCACGACCCGGAACGGGTCAGGGCCGAGCGCGACCGTTTCATCAAGCTGGCCTTCTGCCGGGCCGATCTGCTGTTCGAGCTCGACCGCGACCTGACCATCTTATACGGCGCCGGCGCCACCGACCTGTTGTTCGGCGTGTCGCCCGATGACCTGCCCGGTACGTCGTTCCTGGCGTTGCTCGATGAAAAGTTCCGACCCAAGGTCAAGGAGATGCTGGACCAAGGGGCCGACGGCAGCGGCGAAGACGGTGGCGGGCGAATCGACGACGCCATTTTGAAGATCAAGGGCCCGAACGGCGTCGGCATCGTCAGCACGCTGGCCGGCTACCGGGTGTCGGATTTCGGCGACCACTACTTCCTGGCCCTCAAGGTCGGCCCGGCAAGCCCGGTCCAGGTGGCCGAACGCGAACCGGTCGCCGTCACCGAGGCGGGATTGCTGGCCGGCCCCAGTTTCGGTCAGGAGGCGGCGGCGCGGCTGCGCGCCCACGCCGACACCGGTCATGCGGCGCGGGTTACCATGGTCCATATCGAAAACCTGGAGCACGCCGCGAGGGCGCTCGATGCCAACGAACGGCTCGGCCTGATGACCGCCGTCGGTGAGGTCCTGAAGGCGCATTCCATCGGCGGCAACACGGCCGGCCAACTCGACGAGGAGAGCTTCGGCTGCGCCCACGACGAGGCCGTCGATCCCGAGACCGTCAACATCGAGGTCGAGGAAAAGGCCCTCAGCCACCTGCCGGAAGGGGCCAAGGTCGGGGCCCGCTCGCTGACGCTGGAAGCCGACGACGCCGGCACGACCGAAGAGCAGGTGGCCAAGGCCCTGGTCTATACGATGGGCCAGTTCTGTTCCGGCGAAGGCCGGGTGACGACCCGCAAGCTATCCGAATCCCTCGACGAGCTGATGAACGGCACCGTCGAAACCGTGCGCTACATCAAGTCGGTGACCGACAGCGGTGAATTCGATCTCGTCTACATGCCGATCTGCGACCTGCGCGTCGGCCGGGTTCATCATTTCGAGGTGCTGAGCCGCTTCCGCGACGCAGAACGCGCCAAGTCGACCTTCCAGATCATCACATTGGCCGAGAACCTCAACCTGATCGCCGATTTCGACCGCGCCGTCTTCGACAAGACGGCGGCACTTCTGGACGAATTCGCCAAGAAAGGCCCGATGCCGGCCGTCGCCATCAATCTTTCCGGCCTGTCGCTGGGCAACGACACCTTCATCGACGGCCTGCGCAAGAGCCTCAAGAGTCACCCGTCGCTGAAGGGGCGGCTCCTGTTCGAATTGACCGAGTCGGCGGGCATCGGCCAGCTGGAGAAGACCAACAATATCATCCAGGGTTTCCGCGACATGGGTTACGGGTTCGCCCTCGACGATTTCGGCGCCGGGGCGGCCAGCTTCGACTACCTGAACGCCCTCGAGGTCGATGTCGTCAAGTTCGACGGGCCGGTGATCCGCCGCGCCTGCGCGTCGAAGCGCGGCGGCGACCTGCTGACGACGATGGCCAAGATGTGCGCGTCCTCAGGCGTCGAGACGGTGGCCGAGATGGTCGAAGACAAGAACATCGCCAACCAGGTCTTCTACTGCGGCATCGATTTCGGCCAGGGCTGGTATTTCGGCAAACCGAACCCCGACCCCTTCGCCTTCGCCGATGATTTCGCCAGCGAAACTGATCACGGGAAATAGGGACGAAACGATGTCTCGGGTAGCCTTTCAGCGGGCCTTTCAGGAATTGAACGATGACGAGATCGCCTTTCTCCTCGAGAATAGCCGCAAGGTCGCTTTCGAGGACGGCGATATCCTGATTCGCGAGAACGAGGATTCCGGTATCATCCTGGTTATCCTCGACGGCAAGGTGCGCGTCGTCCGCCTGCAGGGCGGGCGCACGGAAAAGGAGCTGTCCGACCCGCTGTCCGCCGGCGACACCGTCGGCGAGATGTCGTTTATTGACGGCATCGGCGCCAGCGCCACCCTGATCGCCTCGGGTACGGTGCAGACTCGCTCCATCGACCGCGACCTCATCGCCGGCATGGGCGAGCGCGACCCGACCTTCCGCGAGCGCTTCTATCTGTCCCTGCTGCTGACCGTGATCCGACGGCTGCGGTCCCTCGACCACGCCATGGCGTTCCCGACCTGATACCGGTTCCGGCGCCGCCGGTCAGCCGAAATAGTCGTCCAGGCGCTCGACCGCCTTGACCGCGCTTTCGACGGCACCATCGAAGGTCGGATAGACCATGTAATCGCCGGCGAGAACCAGCGGGCCGGCGAGGCTGGCATCGTTGCCGAGCGCCAACAGGCGTTCCGTGTGGCGGCGGTCGAACACCGGAAAGGCATACTCGAACCGTTGGATATCGGCATCGAGAACGAGCCCGGCGATGCCCGGGACGTAGCGCTCGAGGCCGTCGAGGATCCGCCGGACGAGGGCCGTGTCGGATAACGCCAGCAACGAACGGTCGCCGGCCCGATCCGGGGCCACGTAGACACCGAGTACGGCCGGGCCCCGGTAATCGGCCGCCACCTGGGTGCGTACGGCGTCATAGAGGGTGACGAAGAATTCGCCGATGGCGGCGACGCTCCAGGTCTCGTGAAGCACGCGGCGCTCGAGCATCAGGTTGACGGTGACGTAAGGCGCATAGGGCACGGACGCCAGGGTGCGGCGCGCCGAGCCGCTCAACACGGGTTCGGCAATCACCGCCGCGATCGGCGCCGGTACCGTCAATACGCAGGCCCGCGCCGCCAGGCTGACGCGTTGGCCGGCCCGCCGGTAATGGATGCGCAGCGGGTATTTCCTGTCGGGCGTTCTTTCGATGCGCTCGACGCGGGCGCCGGTTTCGACGACCCGGCGTCCCAGGCCGCGGCTGGCGGCGGCGGTGATTTCCTGCATGCCCCGGCGGAAGCTGTAGACACCGCTTGTTTCGGCGTCGTCGGGATCGTAGAGGTTCCAGGCCATTTCCGGCACGTTCCAGGCCAGCGACAGGTCGGCGTTGGCGGCCCCGAACAGGCCGCGGTTCTCGACGTCGATCAGTTCACGAACCAGGGGATGGGCGCTCTCTTCGGCGAGCCAGCCGGCAACGGTCTGACGGTCCCATCGGCGGATCCGTGCCACGCCCTCGGCGCCGTCGTCGACGGCGGCACCGATGCCGCCCTCGTACAAGACTTCCAGGCGGTCGGCGATCCGCTCATAGTCGTCGCGGGCGGTGCCGGGCAGGAAGCCCAGGATGTCGCGGCCCGTCCACAGGCGTCCATCCATGACGACACCGCCGGTCGGCGGTGGGATCGCCAGCGCCTCGAGGCCGAGATCATCGATCCACTCGGCGACGGCGCCTTCGGGTTGGCCGATGTACTCCGTTCCCTTGTCGTAATGAAACCCCCGCCACTGACCGCCGAGGGTGCGCCCGCCCGTTTCCGTTTCCGCCTCGAGGACGCGGATGCGGTAATCCTTGAGCAGCCAGGCCGCAGCGAGGCCGCTGGCACCGCCGCCGACGATCACAGCATCGAGGGGCCGGCCGTCGCCCGTAGAGGCGGCGGACGCGCGCGGCCGGGCAAGCCAGCCACCTATCCCGAGCGCCGAAACGCCCGTGAGAAACCGGCGGCGATCCATGGTGGGGATCAGTTTAGCTTTTTTGGTCCCGCTCTGGAACCGATGGCCTTTTCGGTGGCGGGTTCACAGGGAGGTGCGGTGTTCGGGAAGGTCACGCTCACCTTGGTTCCGGCGCCGACCTCACTTTCGATGCCGACGGCGCCGCCGTGCAGGTCGACCAGCGACTTGACGATGGTCAGGCCGAGGCCGGCGCCGTCCTGGGCAACCTTCGGATCGGAAACGACCCGGGTAAAGGGGCCGGTCAGGCCGGGCAGGTCTTCCGGCGTTATGCCGATGCCGGTGTCGGCAATGATGATGCTGAGCTCCGTCGGGGTCGCCTTCACGGAAACCGAGGCGTATCCATCGGCCGGCGTGAATTTCGCCGCGTTGGTCAACAAGTTGAGAAGGACCTGTTTGACCGCGCGGCGGTCGGCGTGGAGGTGCGGCAGATCGCCGGCGATCAGGATGTCGAAAACGAGACCGTCTCCGCCGTTGGTGTTTTCCACCGTATGCGCGCAATCGGCGATCAGTTCCCGAAGGTCGACATACTCCTTGATCAACGGCCGTTTGCCGGCCTCGATGGCGGAGATGTCGAGAACGTCGTTGATCAGGGCCAGAAGGTCGTCGCCGGAGGCGTGGATGTCTTCTGCATATTCCCGGTAGCGCGCCTCGCCGAGGGGGCCGAAATACTGGTTGCGGAGAATTTCCGAGAACCCGAGGATGGCGTTCAGGGGCGTGCGCAGTTCATGGCTCATGGTGGCCAGGAACTCGGACTTAGCCTGGCTCGCCTGTTCGGCCTTGACCAGCGCGTCCTGGCGGTCCTGCTCGGCGCGCCTCAGTTCGGAGATGTCGACGGAGAACAGGATCATGGAACCGTCTTCGAGCCGTTTTTCGGTAATTAGCAACCACCGTCCGTCCTGGCGCTCGTGTTCGAAAGCGGTGCCTTCCCCGGACCGCCGTCGCATGCGCTCGGCGACCCATTCGTCTTCGCGGCCGATGGCGTCGGGAATCAGGCCCTTTCCGACGGCTGCCCGCAGATGGTCCTCGAACGAGACACCGGGTTCGACGGTCTCGATGACGTCGGCATTGAGCTCCCGATACCCTTCATTGCAGATGACGAGGCGATCGTCGGCATCGTAAAAGGCGACGATCCCGGGCATCATTTCGATAATGGCCTGGAGGCGGCGGGATTGTTCCTCGGCCTGGCGGCGGCGCGTAATGTCGCGCATGACGCCGACGAAGCCGCGGTGGTAATCGGCGGCGAAGGGATAGACCATTAGGGTCATCGGAAAGGTCGATCCATCCTTGCGGCGCCCGGACAGTTCGCGCGCCTTGTCGATGATCCTGGGAGCATGGATGTTTGATTTGCGGACGTAGTCCTGGTGGTTGGCGCGTTCATCTTCGGGGATCAGGATGGCGACGTCTTCGCCGATCACTTCCGAGAGCCGGTAGCCGAACATGCGCTCGGCCGACGCATTGAAATTGGTGATGGCCCCGTTTTCGTCGATGCGGATGATGCCCTCGCCGACGCTGTCGAGAATTTCGCGGAGCGAACGCTCACTCTTCTTGAGGGACGCCAGGGTTTGCTCCCGCTCGACGACGTTGTCGATCTGCCGGCCGATATGGGCGAGGGTCTCCATGAGCTCCTTTTCGGGCTCGTCAATTCGGGTCGAGAAGAACTCCAGCACATCGACGACGGCGTTGCCGACTAGTACGGGAAACGCGAACCCGCTCTTGATGCCGACGTCTTCTGCCTGCCTGGCCCGCGGGAAATTGGTGTCGGCGGTGACGTCACGGATCCATGCCGGCTCGCCGGTCTCGAGGACCCGGCCCGGAAGGCCGACGCCAGCCGCAAAATCGGTCTGTTCGGTGATTTGTCGGAACACGGCATAGCCGATCGGATCGTCGAGGTGCCAGATCGCCCGCGGTTTCAAGAGGCCGTCCATGCCGGAGGATACGCTATAGACATGGCCGACGGGCCAGCCGGTGAAGGCACAGATATCGTCGATACAGCGCTGCATTGCCGTATCGACGTCTTGCGCCTCGTTGGCGGTCACGCAAACCTTGTGCAGCAGTCCGAGCAGCTTCGGGCACCCTTCCTGGGGTTTTTCTTGATCCTGCCCGCTGTTCACCAGTCGCACGACCGAAGGCCTCATGCGCCCTTGTCCATCCACTGTCCACCTCCCACAAAAGGACTACTTAGTGTAGACGGATTCGGTTAGGTCGAATGCTTCGGTGTATTGCGGAAGTGTTTCAATTTGCGTCAGGCCGCCGCTTTTTTGAACGGCACGGCGATCGGAAAAGGGAATTGGCAATTGCTGGTTGAGCAACCATATGGGAATCGATGGCGGCGCCAATGAGGACGCTGCCGAGGGAGGAGAGCCATGATGAAAAAAATGATCATCGCCGCGGCCCTGGCCGCCGTTCCGTTGGCATCTACGGCCGTGGCCGGAACCGCCGCGCCCGAGGGGGCCGAGCTCTACATCGCGGCACCGGCGGACGGCGCGACCGTTACCGCGCCCTTCACCGTCCGCTTCGGTTTGAAGGGTGCCGGGGTCGCGCCGGCCGGTGTCGAGAAGGCGGGCACCGGGCACCATCACCTGTTGATCGACACCGCCGTCCCCAATCTGAGCGAACCGATTCCCAGTGACGAGAACCATCGCCACTTCGGCGGCGGACAGACGGAGGCGGAGATCAATCTGGCGCCGGGTCAGCACACGCTGCAGCTTTTGCTGGGGGACCACAATCACATCCCGCATACGCCGCCGCTGATCTCGCGGAAGATCACGGTTACGGTGAAATAACAGAGGCGGCGGGGGCGGCGGGCACAACGGTCCGGTTGTACCTGTCAGGCGGCCGCGATCGTCCGTTCCGGCGGGAATCGGACCGTTGCCGTCGTGCCGGCGCCGACTTCGCTGGCCAGCGACAGGGTGCCGCCATGGAGTTCGGTCAAGGACTTGCAGATGGGAAGCCCGAGACCGGTCCCGGCGTGATTACGAACGCTGCTCTGCGCGACCTGACCGAACGGGGCCATGACCCGCTGCATGTCGTGGCCGGCGATACCGACTCCGGTGTCGACGATCCGGATGACGATTTCGCCTTGTCCCTCGAGTGCAATTTCTACGGACACTTCGCCGCCGGATTCCGTGAATTTCACGGCGTTGGAAAGCAGGTTGAGCACGATCTGTTTGAGGTGACGCTCATCGGCGCGTAGCGACGGAAACTGACCCGGTTCCGAGAAACGTACGCTCAGACCGGCCATGTGCGCCCGCGGCTCGATCATGTTGACGCAACTCGCCACGGCCTTGACGACATCGATGTGGCTGTCCTCGAGCGTCGCCTCGCCGGCCTCGATTTTAGAAATATCGAGAATATCGCTGATGATTTCCAGCAGGTGCGAGCCCGACTGATAGATCAACCCGGCGTACTCCTCGTATTTCGGGTTGCCAAGCGCGCCGAAAGTTCGTTTCACAAGCATATCGGAAAAGCCGATGATGGAATTGAGCGGCGTACGGAGCTCGTGGCTCATATTGGCCAGAAATTCCGACTTGGCGCGATTGGCCATTTCCGCCTGCTCCTTGGCGACGAGGATCGCCTGCTGGGCGCCGACCTGATCGCTGATGTCGGTCTGAATGCTGACGACCCCTTCGCTCGCCGTCTTTCGGTCACGCAAGAGCAGCGTCCGCCCGTCCCGCAATTTGACGACGAACGAATCCGGTGGTCCCTGGCTCACGTTTTCGCGGCGGTTGACGTAAGCGCCCGCCTGTTCCTCGGACACGATGACGTTGCCGCGTTCGATATCGAGCGCGCCTAATTCCCGTTGATGAACCCCCGGTTTGGCATCTTCTTCGCTGTATCCGTAGAAATCCCTGAACTTGGCGTTGCAGATGACGAGCCGGCCGCCCTTGTCGTAGAGAACAAACCCTTCGGATATTGCCTCCAGCGCCTCAGCCAACACGGTTTTCGAGGCATGCTGGACGGCTTCGGCCCGGTGACGTTCACGGATCGATTCCCGTCGTGCCGGGTGCCAGATGAAAACCGCGGTGCCGGCAGCACCGGCGGCGGCCAGGGCGGCGATGACGCTCCAGGTCAGCCAGCGGGCCGGTTCCTGACGGTCGATGTCGTCGTCGGTGGCGGCAAAGGCGGCGACCGGCGCCACCAAGCCGAGAAAGGCCGAGATCAGGAGAGTGGCGGCAAGGAAACGGGAAGCAATCAACGTCGGGCTTTTTCTTGTCGTCGGAGTTTTGGGCTGCCCCGTTCCGGCCGGTGCCGATCGGGCCGCATCATTATAACCGGCTTTCCCGGTATTGCATGCGAAGGTTGGAGGCTCGGTGCCGATGATGGGCCGGCACCAGCCGCACCTTAGGGAACGAGCCGGTAGCCGCCGGGTTCGGTAATCAGGATCCGTGCGTTCGACGGGTCCGGCTCGATCTTCTGGCGCAACCGGTAGACGTGAGTCTCAAGGGTGTGGGTCGTTACCGAAGCGTTATAGCCCCAGACCTCGTCGAGCAGCACGTCGCGGCCGACGACCTTGTCGCCGGTCCGGTAGAGGTATTTTAGGATCGCCGTTTCCTTGTCGGTGAGGCGGACCTTTTTCTGGTCGTCGTTGTTGACGAGCAGTTTGTTGGCCGGCTGGAAGGTGTAGGGGCCGATGGTGAAAACCGCGTCATCGCTGCGCTCGTGCTGGCGGATATGGGCACGCAGGCGGGCCAGCAAGACGCCGAGGCGGAACGGTTTGGTGACGTAATCATTGGCGCCGGCGTCGAGGCCCAAGATCGTGTCGGCATCCGTATCGGCACCGGTCAGCATGATGATCGGCGAGGTCACGCCGTTGCGCCGCATCAGGCGGCAGACTTCGCGGCCGTCCATGTCCGGCAGGCCGACATCGAGAATGATCACGTCGAAATAATCCGATTTCGCGAGCTCGATGGCTTGGGCGCCGGTTTCCGCCCCCTCGGTCACGAACTCTTCATGCAGGGCGGGCTGCTCGCGGAGCATTTCACGCAATGTGTCGTCGTCATCGACGATGAGAATCCGTCTACCCGTCGTCATCGGCCACCCGTCCAAACTCAGTCGTATTCGCCTGCCCCAATGAAACCGATCTCCCCGTCCGCGCCGTCTGTTGGCCCCTTGAAGCGAGGCCGGCCAGCCGAAGGTGTGGTGGTTACCGGGTTTATCGTATAATAAAGCGCAGTCGACCGGCCAGGAACAGGTTATTTATGTCCGACAGCCCCAATCGGTTCGAGCTCCTTTCGATCCCGACGAGCCGCCAGCCGGTGTCGCTGCTTTCCGTCGATCGTGCCGTTTCCGATTTGAGGCGGGGCCTGTTCGTCGTCATCCAGGGTGCGGGCGGAAGCGCCGTTCTCGCTCAGGCGGCGGAAGGCGCCAGTGACGAAAGTCTCGACCAGTTGGCCCGTACGGCGGGCAGTGCTCCGACCCTATCGATTACCGGGCGGCGGGCTGCTGTCTTGGATCTCGCCCGGCCCGTCGGCAAGGTGGTCACGCTGAGCACGACGCCGCCGTTGTCGGCGGCCGGCGTTTACGAGCTTTCCGACCCTCTCGTCGACAGCCCGCCGAGTGCCCATGGCATCGAGGTCGAGGAAACGGAGACCTACGATTGCGAGAATGCCGCCGTATCATTGGCCAAGATCGCGCGCCTGCTGCCGGCTGTGGTGACCGCCGTGATCGCCGACAGCGAGGCCGAGGACCTAGCCGCCTGGGCCGGGCGGCACGATCTCCTGCTGGTCGATGCCGGCGATATCTTCCAATACGAAAACGTCGCCGCGCGTACCCTTCGCAAGGTCAGCGAGGCCCGGGTGCCCCTGGCCGATGCGGAACAGACCCGCATCATCGCGTTCCGGCCCCTGGACGGCGGTCTCGAACACCTGGCCATTATGATCGGCGAGCCCGATCCGGCGCAGCCGGTGCTTGTCCGTTTGCATTCCGAGTGTTTCACCGGCGACCTGCTCGGCAGTCTCCGCTGTGATTGCGGCGACCAGCTGCGCGGTGCCATCGATGAGATCTCCGCCGAAGGCGCCGGCGTCCTTCTTTATTTGGCCCAGGAGGGCCGGGGCATCGGCCTGGTCAACAAACTGCGCGCCTACGAACTGCAGGACCGGGGTTTCGATACCATGGACGCCAACGAACAGCTCGGATTCGACGCCGACGAACGCGTCTATCTGCCGGCGGCGCGCATGCTGCGCCAGCTCGGTTTCTCATCGGTTCGATTGCTGACCAACAATCCCCAGAAGGTCGAGGCCCTGGGCCTGTGCGGCGTCACCGTCGTCGAGCGGGTTGCCCATGCTTTTCCGGCGAACAAGCACAACGAGATGTACCTGCAAACCAAAAAAGCCAAAGGCGGCCATCTCATTTGATGCCGCCGCGGTTTTCGGCGACGGCAATAGGCCGGGTAACCCTGTCGACGGGCGGCCTACATAAATTTGTCTTAAAACCGTAACAGTTCACGGAATAGTTTTGCACCAGGAAACCGGCCCGGAGCCGAAAGGGAGGCTGCATGGCAAGTGAACACATCGTCAAATCCTTCGATGACGAACTCAGGGCCCTGCGCGGCATCATTACCGAGATGGGCGGGCTTGTCGGCAGCGAATTGCAGGCGGCGCTCGACGCTTTCGCCAATCGTGACGCCGACGCGGCGGCGGCGGCGACGGTGACCGACGAAGCGGTCAACCAGTTGGAACACGATATCGAGGAATTGGCGGTCCGGATGATTGCCACCCGCCAGCCGATGGCCGACGACCTGCGTGCCATCATCGCCGGCCTACGCGCCTCCGGTGATCTGGAACGGGTCGGCGATCAGGCCAAGAACATCGCCAACCGGGTGTTCACCTTGGTCGAATTGCCGCCGTGCGGCGCTGAGGCCGCGGTTTTGGAATTGGGTTCCCTGGTCAACGCTATGGTAAGCGATGCGGTTGACGCCTACGTCGAGAAGGATGTCGGAAAAGCCGAGGCCGTGCGGGCCCGCGACGCCGAGATCGACCGCCGCTACACCGGCATCTTCAGCGAGATCCTGTCCCTGAATGCCGAAGACGCGAGGCGGGCGACGGTCTGCACTCACCTCAACCTCATCGTCCGCAGTATCGAGAGGATCGGTGATCTGGCGACGGACGTCGCCGAGGAGGCGATCTTCATGGCGTCGGGGCGAATCCCGAAAGACGACCGCTCGAAAGCCGACGAGAGCTTTTTCGTTACGCAAGCAGACGAATAAGCGGGCCGGGCGCTCTTATCCGCTCTCCACTTTTTTCAGGAAGGCCGCCTCGTCCCGGTTCGACGGATCGGTCATGGCGCGAATGCGCTTCACCAGGGTGTTGCGACTCTCCGCCAGATGAAGTTTGGAGAGGATATCATCGAGATCGGCCGGTGCCTGAAACTCTTGCATGATGAACCGGGTGTCGCGGTCGGACAGGCCCAGCGTGCCGAGCTGCATCAGAACGCGGTCGCGCTCGGAGAGGTCGACCTGCCCGTCGGCGGCGGCGAAGGCGATCATGGCGCGGACGATCAGCTTGTTGTCGTCATCCAGTTTCTCACTGTCGCTGAACCGGGGCGGCGCCTTCGCTTGCGGTTTCGTCTCGCGGCGGAAGTCCATCATCATGACGGACAGGGCCTTGAAAATATCGAGCATGCCTGCCTCGGTCTGCAACCGCGATCCCTGGACCCGTTTTCGCCGTAATCGACGGTCCGAAATCGCCGGTGGGGGTTTGTTGATGTCGGATTTTGGCATGCGGGCCGGCCCCCGGTAAACTAGTCTGACGCCATGACGAAGCGAAGACACCCGCAGGCGATGGCGATCGAGCAACCACGCCAGCCCGATGCCGCCGCTTTTATGCAGCGCGCCGAAACCATGCGGCGCCAGGCCGTGGCGAGCGGTGATCAGGCCTATGGCGCCGTCATCGTCAAGGACGGGCGGATCGTCGGCCAGGCGCCGAGCCGTGTCGTCGTTAATACCGACCCCACGGGCCACGCTGAGATGGAGGCTATACGCGACACCAGCCGCCGCCTTGGCCAGGCCGATCTTTCCGGTTGCGAAATGTATTCGACGTCGCGCCCCTGTGCCATGTGCGAGACGGCGGCGTATTGGGCCGGCATCAGCCGCCTGCGCCATGGTTCCGACACGGAAAGCGGAGACCGGCCCCGCTACCGGTCATGTTGAACCGCCGCCGGCTGTTGATCGGAGCCGGACTGGCGCTCCTTGCCGGCCGCGCCGGCGCCGCAAACGGGCCGTCGGGCGGCTCCCGGCCCCGGCAAACGGTATCGGTAGATGACCGCGCCTTCATGGCACGGACGCTCGAACTGGCCCGGCGGGGTGCGGCCCGGGGCGACGGTACCCCCTATGGCGCAATCGTCGTATGTGCCGGTGTGATCGTCGGCGAGGGGTGGAACCGCAGTTACCTGCTGAATGACGCCACCGCCCACGCCGAGACGGAGGCCATCCGCGATGCCGCGCGCCGTCTCGGCACGCGCGATCTCGGCGACTGCGTTCTCTACACCAATGGTGGGCGGCCCTGTCCCATGTGCGAAACGGCGGCCCATTGGGCGGGAATCCGGAGCCTGAAGCTGGAGGGTCCGGACCAGGCCGTCAAGGACGCCGGCCCACCGATCTACGGCGGCTGTTGATGTCACCGGGAAGCACCGCCCGCACAATCGCCAAGGCGGCCGGAATCAATGACCGGGCGGCCCGGTAGAACTTTCCCCGCCGTTGGTACCCCGCCGGGCGACCCATCGTTATCACCCTGAAATCAAAGGTTTTATAGTTGGCACGGCCCTTGCGTTGTCTTAGGCGACAAAAAATACAGAACGGGAACTCAAACCATGACCTCAGTTCATGAAGCCACGACGGCCTGGAGGATGCCGATCGCCTATGCGCCGGGCGAAGCGGAAAAAGCGGCCGCGGCGAGAGCCGCATCGACGCCAGGAAAAACGCCGGATTCAATGCCAGGACCAGCGGATGCGGTGTCGAATATCGAAGCGGACGACGGTTTCAAGCTCTTCGGGAACGACGGCCCCTCGTTCGGCGATCTCATCGACGTCATCAACCCCCTGCAGCATATCCCGCTGGTCGGTACGCTCTACCGGGAGATTGCTGGAGACACGCTCGACCACGCACCGAAGGTTGCCGGCAACACGCTGTATTTCGGACCGATCGGCGCCCTGACCTCGGTTGTCGACGTTTTCGTGGAGGAAACGACGGGCAAGGATGTCGGTGGTCATGTGATGGGGGTTCTCGATGAGGACCGCGAGGAAAACGGCCTGGCCGGCCGTTCGGCAGTTCCCGGCGACGCCGGCAGCGTTGGTAGGGCGGCCCCGTCCGCCAGCACCGCGTCCGTCGACCCGATCACGGCCTGGGCCGCCGCTGAAATGGGATACCGTCGGGCCGAGGCCCTGAAGCAGGGGGTCGAACCGCCTAGGCGGGCCTACGATTCCCTGATCGCGGCCCATGCGGCGCCGCCGCAAGCGGAGCCGGCGTTGACGCAAACGGCAATGGGCACGGCGTCCCTGCCACGACCGGAACCGGCCGCCCTCGACCGGCCGACAATGGATCGCTCACGACCGGCGACGGAATTGGCTACCGCCGGCGCCGGCAGGGCGGACGACGCCCGGCACCGCGCCGTTGATGCGCCGGTGAACGCACCCGACCCGCAGGACGACCCGGTCATGGCCTGGGCGGCGGCGGAAACCGCCTATGCCGCCGGCATGTCGACTACCGGCAAGAGGCCGGACCCGGCATTGATGGCCGCCGCGCCGGCCGAGGGCGGCGGTTGGTTTTCGAGCGTGATGCTCGACGCTCTCGACAAGTACCATCCGAACCCGGCGGCAGCTGTGAGGCCAGCGGAACCCGGCCGGGCCAGGGTCAACTGAATGACATGGGATTGAGGCACCGGGAGACGTCATGGACCTCATCGTACTGCCCATCGGTGTCGTTCGTTTCGACGGGGCTTTTTACCGGTGCGCACTCGGCAGAAGCGGGACGTCGTCGGTAAAGCGCGAGGGCGACGGCGCCACCCCGGTCGGACGGTTCCCACTCCGCCGTCTGTGGTACCGGCCAGACCGTATCGGCCGGCCGCGGACCGGGCTGGCTGTTCAGCCCATTGAGGAAGACGATGGCTGGTGTGACGACCCGGCCGACCTATGCTACAACATGGCCGTCAAGCGGCCCTATGACGCCAGCCATGAAGTGCTGTGGCGCGACGACCCGCTCTACGACCTGTTCGTCGAGGTTGGATATAACGACGATCCGGTCGTCGCCGGGCGCGGCAGCGCCATATTCATTCACGTGGCCAGGCCCAACTTCGAGCCGACCGAGGGCTGCGTGGCGCTTAGGATCGATCATCTTTTGGCGATTCTCGAAACGGTGGCCCCAGAGACCTGTATCGATATCAAGGAACCGCCCGCGTAGAGCATCGAACCCCATTTTGTACCCACTGAGACGGACATTGTGGTTTGCCGGCAAGGAAGGATTTGCGCCGTGATGCTGGAGCATCACAAGCGGAGCCTGACGTTGTCCGGCGGGCCGCAATGTCCGCCTTCGGTCGCTCATGAGCCGCGCCCGCCGCGTCGTGGACGCATTGCCGATGTCCCGCATCGCCTGCGCGTCCCCTCCTAACGGGAGCGGCACATAAGTGATCTCAGTGAGTACGAAATGGGGTTTGATGCTCTAATCGGCCGGCCGATAGGGCGGCCGCTCCCCGAAAATCGCCGTGCCGACACGGACGCTGGTGGCGCCGAAGCGGATCGCCGTTTCATAGTCCGCGCTCATTCCCATACTCAGCCGCTCGAGGCCGTGGCGCCGGGCGATTTCCCTGAGCAGGGCGAAATGTAGCGCCGGTTCATCGTCGATCGGCGGAATACACATGAGACCGATGACGGGGAGTTCGAGGTCCTTCCGGCAGGTCTCGATGAAGGCGTCGGCGGCGGCCGGCAGGATGCCCGCCTTCTGATCTTCCTCCCCCGTATTGATCTGAATGAAACAATCGGGCCGCCGCCCGGTCTCGTCCATGACCCGGACCAGTTGAGTGGCCAGTTTTTGGCGGTCGAGCGTCTCGATGGTATCGAATAGTTCGACGGCGCGCCTGGCCTTGTTGCGCTGCAGTGGCCCGATAAGGTGCAGGTGGGCGTCTGGGTAGCGGTCCTTGAGATCCGGCCATTTGTCGATGGCTTCCTGTACACGGTTTTCGCCAAATACACGGTGGCCGGCCTCGAGGGCCGGCACGATGCGGTCGGCCGCGTGGGATTTACTCACGGCGACCAGCGTGATATCCGCCTCGGACCGGTTGTCGGCACGGGCGGCAGCGGCGATTCTTGCCCCGACATCGGCAAGGTTGAGGGCGACGTCTGTCATGTCCGGTGTCCTGAAGGATGGTCCTGAAGGATATTTGGCCCCCAGTCGGGAGCGGTTTGACGAATGACCCTAACAGACCTGTCAGTCAGGCTCAATTTCCTCGGCCGCCGAGGCGGCGGATTGCCGAGGCTGATCGCCATGACCGATCCGAAACGGGAAATCGACCCGGTTTCGCTGATCGAACGCCTGCCGGAGGGGGCGGCGGTGATCTTCCGTCATTACGGTGATCCGGACCGGACCCGTCTCGCCGGCGAAGCGGCAGCCGCCGCCAAACGCCGCAGCGTCTTTCTTCTGATCGCCGACGATGTCCGTTTGGCGGGGCGAGTCGGCGCCGATGGCGTCCACTTTCCGGAACATCGGATCCGCCGCCGCGACCGCCGCGTTCACTCGGCCTTGAGGCGGTTTCCGCTGGTGACGGCCGCCGCCCACTCCCGGCAGGCGGCGGCGGCGGCCCAAAAGGCCGGCGTCGACGCGGTCATCCTGTCGCCGGCGTTTCCGACGCCGAGCCATCCCGGGCGGCCGGTGTTGGGTACCCTTCGTTTCGCCGGGCTCGTTCGTGACCTTACGGTCCCCGCCTACGCCCTCGGCGGCGTCAGCGCGAAAGAGGCGCGCAGGCTGGCGACGACCGGCGCCTACGGTCTCGCGGGAATTGGCCTTTTCTCGGTCGACCGAAACGGGTAGGACTCTAGAAAGAAGATTCCGATTGGTTTATGTAAGGGGTGCGGAGACGCCTTGGGCAGCGCCGCGGCGCTCGACATACTGGGAATTCGAACGACGATGACCATGCTCGCAAGTCGATATTTAGTGGCGGCCGGATTGGTCGTCGGGCTGATGCTCGGGGCGTGCGAAAACTACGAACCGCAGGCCATTGAAAAGTCCAACCCGAAAGAGGCCGACATTTGGGATGACTGGGAGAACCGGGAAACCATTTTCGGTAAGGGCGGGCTGAACCTCTTTGGCGACGACAACGCGCCCGAAGGCGGAGGCAACCTCGGCGTCAACAGCTTCCTGTGGCGAGCGTCCCTCGATACGATTTCCTTCATGCCAGTGAATTCGGCCGACCCCTTCGGCGGGGTGATCATTACCGACTGGCATTCCGCATCGGAATCACCCAACGAACGGTTCAAGCTCAACGTTTACATTCTCGGACGCGCCCTCCGCGCCGATGGCGTGCGCGTCGCCTTGTTCCGTCAGGTCCGCGACGCTGCCGGTGGTTGGCGGGATGCGGCGGTCCCCGAAGCGGCCTCAACCCAGATCGAGGACTCGATTCTGACGCGGGCCCGCCAGATCCGAAGCGCCACACTTGTCAAACAGGAAAACTGACGGCCCGGCGGAACACTACGGTCGAAACCGCGGTTCTTGGAAAAATCGGTCTTGAACGGCGCCCTGCCAATGAGTACCCATCGCAGACATCAGTAGACGGAATCCGGGAATCCACGGCTCATGGCGCGATACAATTTCAAGGAAACGGAAGCCCGCTGGCAGCGTGTCTGGGACGAACTTGGGTGCTTCGCGGTCAGCGAGGACTCGGAACGCCCGAAATACTACGTACTCGAGATGTTTCCCTATCCTTCGGGGCGCATCCACATGGGTCACGTCCGCAACTACACCCTTGGCGATCTCGTTGCGCGATACAAGAAGGCACGGGGCTTCAACGTTCTGCATCCCATGGGATGGGACGCCTTCGGTCTGCCGGCGGAGAACGCGGCGATCGAGAACAAGGTCCATCCCGCCAAGTGGACGCGAGAGAACATCGCGACCATGCGCCGCCAGCTCAAGACCATGGGCCTTTCCTATGACTGGTCCCGTGAGCTTGCGACCTGTGAGCCCGACTACTATCGCCACGAACAGAAGATGTTTCTCGATTTTCTCGAGAACGGTCTCGTCTACCGCAAGGCGTCCTGGGTCAATTGGGATCCGGTGGAGAATACGGTGCTCGCCAACGAGCAGGTCATCGACGGCCGCGGCTGGCGCTCGGGCGCCCTGGTCGAGAAAAGGGAACTGTCCCAGTGGTTCCTGAAGATCACCGCGTTCGCCCAGGATCTGCTGGACGATCTCGCAACCTTGGAGCGCTGGCCCGAAAAAGTCCGCATCATGCAGGAAAACTGGATCGGGCGATCAGAGGGCGCTCACATCGTCTTCGATCTGCCCGGGCGCGAGGACAGGCTCGAGGTCTACACGACCCGCCCCGATACCCTTTTCGGCGCGACTTTTTGCGCCCTGTCGGCCAACCACCCGCTGTCCTTGGAGCTTGCCGAAAACGATCCGGGGCTTTCGGCTTTCGTTGCCGAATGCAACCGGCTGGGCACCAGCGAAGCGGCCATCGAGACGGCGGAGAAACTCGGTTACGACACCGGGCTGATCTGTACCCACCCGTTGCTCGGGGACAAGGAGCTTCCGGTGTTCGTCGCCAATTTCGTTTTGATGGAGTACGGCTCCGGTGCCATTTTCGGCTGCCCGGGACACGACCAGCGAGACCTGGACTTCGCCCGTAAATATGGCCTCGACGTGATTCCGGTCGTCGCACCCCGTGACGTCGATGCGGCCGGCTTCGTCATCGACGACGAGGCCTATGTCGGCGACGGCGTCATGATCAACTCGCAGTTCCTCGACGGCATGGACGTTCCCGCCGCCAAGGCGCGAATCATCGACGAGTTCGAAAAGGTCGGCGCCGGCACGCGGGCCGTCAATTACCGCCTGCGCGACTGGGGGGTCTCGCGGCAACGCTACTGGGGCTGCCCGATACCGGTGGTTCATTGCGCAGATTGCGGCATCGTTCCGGTGCCCGAAACGGACCTTCCCGTTGTCCTGCCGGAAGACGTCGATTTGGAAGCGGCCGGCAATCCTCTTAGCCGGCACCCGACCTGGAAACATGTCGATTGCCCGACATGCGGGAAGGCGGCGGAACGCGATACGGACACCTTCGACACCTTTTATGAGAGTTCCTGGTATTTCGCGCGCTTCTGTTCTCTGGCGCCCGATCAGGCCTTTACCCGGAAAGCCGTCGATTACTGGCTGCCCGTCGATCAGTATATCGGCGGCATCGAGCACGCGGTATTGCACCTGTTGTATTCCCGCTTTTTCACCCGCGCCCTCAAAAAATGCGGTTACCTCGATCTCGACGAACCGTTTGCCGGCCTGATGACGCAGGGCATGATCTGTCATGCGACGTTTCAGGATGAGAAAGGGGCCTGGCTGCTTCCCGATGAGGTCGAAAAGCAGGGCGAGGAAGGATTTGTTTCGATCAAGACCGGCAACCCCGTCAGTGTCGGCCGCTCCGAGAAGATGAGCAAATCGAAAAAGAACGTCGTCGACCCGGAGGCGATCATCGATGGATACGGTGCCGACACGGCGCGTCTTTTCATGCTGTCCGATAGCCCGCCGGATCGGGATCTCGATTGGACCGAATCCGGTATCGAGGGGGCTTGGCGCTATGTGAACAGGCTGTGGCGGATGGTCGATGAACCGGCGGTCACGCTGCCTGAAAAGGGAACACCGAAACCGGAAAAACTGGGCGACGCTGCCGACGCCGTTCACCGTTTCACCCACAAGACCATTGCCGCGGTCACCGAGGATCTGGAAAAGTTCCACTTCAACAAGGCGGTCGCCCGGGTTCGTGAGTTGACCAACGAACTGGACCGCCTCGGCGACGAAGAGGATGGGGCTGCTTGGGTATTGCGTGACGGCCTGGAGACCCTGGTCCGGCTCATCGGTCCGATGATGCCGCATCTCGGCGAGGAAATGTGGCGCCGCCTGGGACACGAGGAACTGCTGGCGGCGACGCCCTGGCCCGAACACCAGGACAATCTGCTGGTCGACGAAAAAGTTACCGTTGCCGTTCAGGTCAACGGCAAACTGCGCGGCACGGTCGACGTGGCCAAGGACTGCGCAAACGAGGAAGTCGAGAAAGCGGCGCTGGCGGTTGATAATGTCATCGCCGCCATGGACGGCAAGGACCCGAGGAAGGTGATCGTTGTTCCGAACCGTATCGTCAATGTCGTCGTTTAGGCCTGTCGTTTGCATCCTGGTCGCCGGCCTTCTCGCCGGCTGCGGGTTCCGTCCGCTTTACAGTGAGACCAGCCAGTTCGACGTCATTCAGGAGTTTTCCGAAATTCAGGTCGCCCCGATCAAGGATCGTATTGGCCAGCAACTGAAGAACGAGCTTGAGCTTCTTCTTCATTCCCGGGGCAAGGCGGTGAAACCGCGATACCGGCTGTCGGCGAGCCTGACCGAGGGTAAAAGCTCTCTGGCCGTCAAGAAAAGCGCCGTTGCGACCCGCGCCAATTTGCGTTTGGAAAGCCGGTTTTTACTGTTTCGGGTGGCAACGGGCCGGTCCGTCGAAAGCTGGCGGAACACCATCACGGTCAGCTACAACATATTGGATTCCGAGTTCGCGACCCTGATGGCCGAAAAGGACGCCCGCAAAAGGGCCATCCAGGAACTGGCCCAAGAGGCGCGAGTGACCCTCGGCGCCGTATTGGGCCGGGAAGAGCAGCGATCACCGTGAAACTCTCCGGCGGAGACCTGCAGAATATTTTGAAAGCGGCGAAGCCGTCCTGTACCCATTTTCTTCTTTTTGGACCCGATGCCGGGCAGGTTCGGGAGTTGGCGAAGGAGCTGACCGCGAAGTTTGCCGGCGATCCGAGCGACCCGTTTGCCGTAACCCGTCTGACCGGTCAGGAAATCCGCGTCGACGGAGCGGTGCTTCACGATGCGGCTTTTTCGCTGGCGTTGACGGGCGGCGATTGTGTCGTTGTCGTCAGCGAAGCGACCGATGCCATTGCGCCGGCCCTTGAGGACGTGTTTTCCGCACAGGCTTGCGGATGGCCCATCATCGTCGAGGCCGGCGAACTGCCGCCGAGATCGAAACTCAGGAAACTCTTCGAGGGCGGAAAGGACACCGCGGCCTACGGGTGCTACAGCGAGGAGGGCCGAAACCTCGAAAAGGTGGTCACGGGAATCGGCCAGGAATTCGGGCTTTCCCTATCACCCGATGCGCTGGTGCTGGTTGCTGCCAATCTTGCCGGTGACCGGATGGTGATCCGTCGCGAGGTCGAAAAGCTCTGCCTGTTTGCATTGGAAGGGGGCGGCGGGTCGAAGCGGATCGAATTCGATGATGTCCGTAAATGCATCGGGGATTCCCGAGAATCCTCGATTGACGCCATCGTTGATGCAGTCGGGGAAGGCCGCCAAAAGGTCGTGGGGGAGATCCTCGACAAGGCGTTTTCGGAAGGCGTTGCCGCGATAACCGTCGTCCGCGCGGTGCAAAAACACTTCCAGCGCCTTCAGTTGGTCAATGGCCTCGTTTCCCGGGGTTTGGCCCGGGACCAGGCCTTGGGTCGGATGCGCCCGCCCGTGTTCTTCAAGAGGAAAGAGAGCTTTCTGCGTCAGACGTCGCGTTGGAACGGGGAACGCCTGGTCTGGGCGCTAGGAATTATTACCCAATGCGAAATCGACTGCAAATCAACGGGCATGCCGGCGGAATTGCTCTGCAACCGGGCCTTGATGCGGATTGCCTTCGCCGCCTGACGGCTGGCTTCACGCGGTGATCGTGAGTTCGAATAGGAAAGAGGATCGGGTTGCCGTCAGACGGGTTTTCCATGCAGGCGGCTCAGGATCTCGTCCAATTGATCGAGCGTCTTGTAGGTCAGGGCAAGGGTGCCGCCGGGACCCTTCGGCGATATGGTGACGCGCACGCCCATGAGATTGGTCAGATCCCGTTCCAGCGCCAGGGTATCGGCGTCCTTGGTGGATCCCTTCAGTGGTGCCGGCTTCACCGGCCCGCTCTTGGCCAGCCGTTCCGTTTCGCGGACATTGAGGGCCTTGGCGACGACCTTGCGGGCCAGAGCCAGAGGGTCATCGCTGACCAGGATGGCCCGCGCATGGCCGGCGGTCAGGCTGCCGTCGTCGAGCAGGGCCTTGACCTCGTCGGGCAGGCCCAGAAGGCGGATGGTGTTGGCAATGTGGCTGCGGCTTTTGCCGATGCCCTGCGACAACTCCTCTTGGGTATGGCCAAACTCGTCCATCAGGCGCTGGTAGGCCTCGGCCTCCTCCAGCGGTGACAGGTCCTGGCGCTGCAGGTTCTCGACGAGCGCCACTTCGAGGGCTTCCTGGTCGGTGAACTCGCGGACCAGGACCGGTACCTCGTGCAGCTGCGCCACCTGCGCCGCCCGCCAGCGACGCTCTCCGGCGATGATTTCGAACTGCGTCGCATCGTCGGGATGACGGCGGACGACGATCGGCTGGATGATGCCCTTGTCCTTGATGGATTCCGCCAACTCACGGATCGGACCGTCGTCCATTAGCCGGCGCGGCTGGTAACGGCCGGGCTTGAGGAACCCGATGGCCACTTGTTTGGTCGATCGGACCTTGTCGAGGGCCTGATAGTCTTCGGCCTGGTCGCCGAGAAGCGCCGCCAGGCCGCGGCCCAATTTCTTCGTTTTCTTCGGTGTCATCAGGCGGTCATCCGTTTTTCGCGATGGATGACTTCGCCGGCGAGCGTCAGATAGGCCTGCGATCCCGGGCACTCGATATCGTAAAGCAGCACCGGGCGGCCGTGGGACGGCGCCTCGGAGACACGGACATTGCGCGGGATCACCGTGTCATAGACCTTGTCGCCGAAGAACTCGCGGACATCGTTGGCGACGAGGTCGGAGAGGTTGTTGCGTTTGTCATGCATGGTCAAAACGATGCCCTGGATTTCAAGGCCCGGATTGAAGGCGGTGCGCACCCGGTCGATGGTCTTGACCAGTTGCGAGATCCCCTCCAGCGCATAGAACTCGCATTGCAGCGGCACCAGTACGGCCTGCGCCGCGACCAGGGCGTTGACGGTGAGAAAACCGAGGGCCGGCGGACAATCGATGAGGATGTAGTCGTAGGCGCCGATGCCGTGGGTCAAGGCGTCGCGCAGCCGAAACTCGCGGCGCGACAGATCGACCAGTTCAACCTCGGCGCCGTAGAGGTCGGGGCCGGAGACAATGATGTCGAGGCCTGGAATCTCGGTTTCGCGGGTCGTATCGAGGAGCTCGCGGTCCTCGATCAGCAGGTGATAGCTGTTGACGGCGCGGTCGTCGGCGGCAAAACCGAGGCCGGTGCTGGCATTGCCTTGAGGATCGAGGTCGACGATCAGAACCTTCTGGCGAATGGCGGCCAGCGCCGTTCCCAGATTGATCGCGGTCGTCGTTTTGCCGACACCCCCTTTTTGATTCGCCACCGCAAGAATGCGGGTGCCGCGGGTCCGGTCGAGCGCAGTATCGTCATCCACGGGGGGCAATACCTTCTAATTTTAATACGGTTCCGTAAGAATCACTGAGGCTCGGTGACTCCGTGGCCACCATTGTCCATCGTTTTCGGGACTCCGTCAATTCTTCGCGGGCTTTTTTCCCCTTCGGGAACAGGCATACCGTACCGTCCTTGAGAAACGGCCGGGCGAGCCCGATCAGGCGGGTCAGGGGCGCTACGGCGCGGGCGGTGATCACATCGGCCGTGAGATCGGGCAGGGATTCGGCCCGGCACCGGTGAACCACCGCCCCGGCCCCGACAATTCGGTTGGTTTCATCGAGGAACGCCGCCTTGCGGCCGTCGGCCTCGATCAAATGGACGGCCGGGCCGCCCCGGTGCTTGATCAGGACGGCAAGGACGAGACCGGGAAAGCCGGCGCCGCTTCCGATATCGATCAACCTGTCGACCTTATCCGGCAAAAGATCGAACAGTTGGGCCGAATCGAGGAAATGACGGGACCACATGTCGTCGACCGTGGCCTTGCCGATCAGATTTATACGCTTTTGCCACTTTTGAAGGTTCTCGCCATAGGCGCGCAGGTCTTCCGATTCTCCTATAGAGAGTCCTAATTGATCTTGAAGCTCGGAAAACGTCATCATTAAGGGACTCGGCGTGAATCAATTTGAATTAGGCAGAGTCGATTTGTTTCACGTGAAACATCGGGTCATTGATTTCGGTGGTCCTCAGCTGCCCTCAAGCGCTCATCCGGGTGCCCGATCGTTTGACATGGGCGAGAAGGGCGGTCAGGGCGGCCGGCGTCACGCCGGAGATGCGGGCGGCGGCGGCCAGGGTCGCCGGTTGCGCCTCTTTCAGCTTGTCGCGGACCTCGTTGGACAGGCTCGGCAGGCTGTCGTAATCGATGCCGGCCGGGATCTTCAGGGCCTCGTCCCGGCGGAAGGCGCGGATATCCGCATCCTGGCGCTCCAGGTAGCCGGCGTAGGTCGCCTCGATCCGCAGTTGCTGGCGCAGGCCCTCGGGCACGGCGGCGAGTTCCGGCCAAACGGCGATCAACCGTTCGAAGTCGCTGTCCGCATAGGCGAGCACATCCATGGCGCTGCGCCTGACACCGTCCTGGTTGATCTTGAATCCATGGCCCTGCAGTTGTGCCGGTGTCTGGTCGAGGGCTTCCAGGCGGCCCTTCCACAAGGCCAGGGTTTCTCTCTTGTGCCGGAAGGCCCCCATGCGGGCACCGCCGACACATCCCGCCTCGAGGCCTTTTTCCGTCAGGCGCTGGTCGGCGTTGTCGGCGCGCAGCCTGAGCCGGTACTCGGCCCGCGAGGTGAACATACGGTAGGGTTCGCGGGTGCCCAGCGTCACCAGGTCGTCGACCATGACGCCCATATAGCCTTCCGCCCGGTCGATGATCAGGGGCGCCGATCCGCCGGCTCTTCGCGCCGCGTTGACCCCGGCCAGCAGGCCCTGGGCCGCCGCCTCTTCGTAGCCGGCGGTGCCGTTGATCTGCCCGGCCAGGTACAGGCCCGGCACCCGCACCGTCTCCAGGCTCGGCTGCAGCTCGCGGGGATCGACGAAGTCGTATTCGATGGCATAGCCCGGCCGGACCATGCGCGCCTTTTCGAGGCCGGGGATGGTCTTCAGCAGGTCCAACTGCACGTCCCTGGGCAGCGACGTGGAGATGCCGTTGGGATAGACGGTGGGGTCATCGAGGCCCTCCGGCTCGAGGAAGATCTGGTGGCGCTGGCGGTCGGCGAAACGCACGACCTTGTCCTCGATCGACGGACAGTAGCGCGGGCCGGTGCCCTTGATCTGGCCCGAATACATGGCCGAGCGGCCGATGTTATCGGCGATCAGGGCGTGGGACGGCGGCGTCGTATGGGTGATGAAACAGGATATCTGCGGCACCGTGACCGCTTCGGTCATATAGGAGAAGGGCACCGGCGGGTCATCGGCCCGCTGCTCGGTCAGCCCGTCCCAGGCGATGGTGTTGCCGTCGAGTCGCGGCGGCGTCCCGGTTTTCAGGCGGCCCAGGCGGAAACCGAGGCGCTTGACGGTATAGGCCAGGCCGACGGCCCGGCGGTCACCGACACGGCCGGCCGGAATCTTCTGGTCGCCGACGTGAATGAGGCCGCGCAAGAAGGTCCCGGCGGTCACCACAACGGCGCCGCCGTCGAAGGTTTTACCGCTTTCCGTGGCAACCCCGGCGACGCGGCCGCGATCATCGAGGATCAGGTCCTCGACCGGATCGGCGACGATATTCAGGTCCGCCTGTTCGGCCAGCAGCTCCTGAACGGCGGCCCGATAGAGCGCCCGGTCGGCCTGGGCCCGCGGCCCCCAAACGGCCGGCCCTTTCGAGCGGTTGAGCATGCGGAACTGGATGCCGCTCCTGTCGATGGCCCGGCCCATAATGCCGTCGAGCGCATCGACCTCGCGGACCAGCTGCCCCTTGGCCAATCCGCCGATGGCCGGATTGAAGGACATTTCACCGATGGTATCGATTCGATGAGTCAACAAAAGGGTCCGCGCCCCGGTACGCGCGGCCGCCGCCGCCGCCTCCGATCCGGCGTGGCCCCCTCCGATCACGATGACGTCATAGCGCGGCATGGCCGGAATGTAGGGACGGGGGGTGAGCGAGTCAAACACCGCTTGGCGTCTCGGGCGCGTCCGTTGTTTCACGTGAAACATCGGCCCCGGACCCGTGACACTACGGGCGCGTCAGCGACCCCGGCCGTTCCGCCCTATTTGCCGATGCAGAAGTCCCGGAAGACCACGTCGAGCAGGTCTTCGACATCGACCCGCCCGGTAATGCGGCCGAGTTCGCGGGCCGCCAGGCGGATGTCCTCGGCCACCAGTTCGACGGCCATCGCCTGTTGTAATCCGCCGATCGCCCGCGCCAGGGCCGCCCGGCAGGCGACCAGGGCCTCGCGGTGGCGGGCCCGGGTCAGGGCCGGGTTCTCGCCGGGCGCATAACGGTCGCGGATCTCCGCCTCGAGGACCACCAGCAACTGCTCAAACCCGTCACCGGTCAGGCTCGACACCGCGATCACCGGCCGCCCCGACACCTGCTCGGGCGGCGCCGGACAGTCGAGGTCGCTCTTGTTGAACACGACCAGGCTGCGTTCATCGATCAGGCGGCGGACCGGCTCGTCGAGCTCGGGCCAATCGGCGCCGTCGACGACGACCAGCTTGAAATCCGCATCGCGGGCGCGCTCGAGGGAACGGCGCACGCCTTCGGCCTCGATGGCGTCCTGGCCGTCGCGGACCCCGGCCGTGTCGGCGACAACCGCCGGATATCCGTGCAGGTCCATATGGACCTCGATGACGTCCCGCGTCGTTCCCGCGTGCTCCGAAACGATCGCCGCATCGCGACGGGCCAACTGGTTGAGAAGACTCGATTTCCCCGCGTTGGGCTCGCCGAGGATGGCGATGGCGAACCCGTCACGCAGGCGTTCACCGCGCCGGTCGTCATCCAGGTGAGCGTCTATCTCGGCAAGCAGCGAGCCGAGCCCGGCCGCCGCGCCGGCGGCCAGGTCTTGCGGCAGGTCTTCGTCGCTGAAGTCGATGGTCGCTTCGACATGGGCGCCGGCGGCGATCAGGCGCGCCCGCCAATCCTCGTAGATCGCGGTCAGGGCGCCGCCCATCTGTTTTAACGCCTGGCGCCGCTGGGCCTCGGTTTCCGCTTCGATGAGGTCGGCAACGCCCTCCGCCGCCGTCAGGTCGAGCTTGCCGTTTTCGAAGGCGCGCCGGGTGAATTCGCCCGGCTCGGCGGCGACGCAGCCGTCAAAGCCGGCCAACACCCGGAACAACCGCTCCAGCACGGCGCGGCCGCCGTGAACGTGCAGCTCACCCATATCCTCGCCGCTGAAGCTCTGCGGTCCCGGAAAGTAGAGAACCAGCCCCTTGTCGATGATGTCACCGGTCTCGGGATCGCGGAGCGCCGCCAGGGTCGCCATACGGGGTTCCGGCAGGGCACCGCAGAGACGGGTCAGGCAGGCTCTGGTTTGATTTCCGGACAGGCGGACCACCGCGATGCCGGCCTTACCGAAGCCGCTGGAAAGGGCGTAAATGGTATCGGAGCGCATGGCCGGGCCGTGTTCCGCCGTCTCAGCGGCCGGGCGCGCCGGACCGCCCGATCAATCGTCCGGTCCGAGCATGAGGTCGGGCACCCGGCCGCCGCCGACCAGGTGGTCCTGCAGGACGCGCTCGACGTCGTCCATCGATTCGCATCTGTACCAAACCCCTTCCGGGTAGATCACCAGGGTCGGTCCCAACTCGCAGCGGTCAAGGCAGCCCGATTGATTGATTCGGACTCGATCCAATCCCAGTTCCTTGGCCCGCGCCTTCATATAGTTGCGAAGCTTTTCCGAACCCTTGGCCTTGCAGCAACCGCGCGGATGGCCGTCCGGCCGCTCGTTGACGCAAAAAAACAGGTGGCGCTCGTAGAAGGGCGCCGGGTCGTTGTCCTGCCCCGTCACTTGTCCGTGTTCCCATCATCGGATTGTGCCGGCCCGGTCGCCGAGCCGATCTGCGACCAGAACATCTTCTGCAGCTGTTCGAGGCTTTGTACGCCCATCGGCAGCCAGGTCTTGAACAGGGTCTCCGGATCCATGGCCGACAGGTTCTTGCGCATACGGTCCTCGATCTCCTCGAGCACCGCGTCCTGCATCGGTTTGACGTCGGGAAGGCCGAGGAAAGCCCGGGCTTCCTCCGGTGTGCATTCGACATCGACGTTGATTTTCATGGACCCCCCCCGGCGGCTGAAATGGCGGTTGAAAAAGTGGTTGTGTTCCCGAGGAGCCTTTCCAAAGTAAGCAAGGACGGGACTTCTGGCAACCGGCCCCCGTCAGCCACCATACGAACCGGGGGACCGCCTTGACCGAAAACCGTCTCAGCCAAGAAGCCTCGCCCTACCTGCTGCAGCACCGGGACAATCCGGTCCACTGGCAGGTCTGGGGTGAAGACGCCCTCCAGGCGGCCCGCGAAACCGGCAAACCGATCCTGCTGTCGGTCGGATACGCCGCCTGCCACTGGTGCCACGTGATGGCCCACGAGAGCTTCGAAGACCCGAAGATCGCCGCCCTGATGAACGAGCTTTTCGTCAACATCAAGGTCGACCGCGAGGAACGCCCCGACATCGACCACATCTACCAGTCGGCGCTGGCGATGATGGGTGAGCAGGGGGGCTGGCCCCTAACCATGTTCCTGACGCCCGACGGTGATCCCTTCTGGGGCGGCACCTATTTCCCACCGTCGCCGAGATACGGCCGGCCCGGTTTTCCCGAGCTGCTGATGCAGATCTCGACGACCTACAAGAAGAACCCGGACCGGATCGGCGAGAACGTCAAGGCGCTGCGCGACGGGCTGAAGAGCCTGGCCCGGCCGGAAGGCGGCGGCGAGCTCTCGGTCGAGGTCCTCGACCAGGCCGCATCCCTTCTGCTTCGCTCCATCGACCCGCACCGGGGCGGCACCATCGGCGCCCCTAAGTTCCCGCAACCGACCCTGTTCTCTTATCTGTGGCGGGCCCACCGCCGCACCGGTTCGCCGCTCTTTCGTGAGGCCGTGACCCTGACCCTCGATCAGATTTGCCAGGGCGGTATCTACGATCACCTGGGCGGCGGTTTTGCCCGCTATTCGACGGACGAACTGTGGCTGGCCCCGCATTTCGAGAAGATGCTCTACGACAACGCGCTGCTGATCGAGCTCCTGGCCGAGGTCGGCAAGACAATCCAATCCAAACTTTACGACATCCGCATCCGCGAAACCGTCGCCTGGGCGCTCGGCGACCTGCGCAACGGCGACGGTGGTCTCCGCGCTTTCGCCAGCGCCTATGATGCCGACAGCGAAGGGGAGGAGGGGCGCTATTACGTGTGGTCCGAGGCCGAGATCGATGCGCTTCTCGGCGCCGCCGGCGGTCCCTTCAAGACCGTCTACAACGTGACGCCCCACGGCAACTGGGAGGGGAAGACGATCCTCAACCGCTCACAGCGCCTGGAGCTGCTCAGTGACGATGCCGAGGAGACCCTGGCCACCCAACGCCGCATATTGCTCGAAAAGCGCGCCGAACGCGTGCCGCCGGGGCGCGACGACAAAGTGCTGGCCGACTGGAACGGCATGATGATCGCCGCCCTTTCCCGTGTCTCCGCCGTCCTCGACGAACCGGACTGGTTGGACGCCGCCGTCGAGGCCTATCGGTTCGTCCGCGAGAGGATGACCGCCGACGGCCGGCTTCGCCACGCCTGGTGCGCCGGCCGGGCCAATCATCCGGCGAGCATCGACGATTACGCCAACATGGCCCGCGCCGCGCTTAATCTCAACGAGGTCACCGGCGCCGTCGAATACGTCGAACACGCCATCGACTGGGTCGCCGTCGCCGACAAACACTATTGGGATGAAGAGGGCGGCGGCTATTTCCTCGGTGCCGACGATACCGGTGATGTCATCGAGCGCCTGAAGACGGTCCATGACAACGCCACGCCGCCCGGCAACGGAACCATTCTCGAAGTCCTGGCCCGGCTCTACCTGATCACCGGCGAGACCGCCTACCGGGACCGGGCCGACAGCCTGATCCGTGCCCTGATGCCGAAAGAGATGCAGAACGCCGCGCATCACCTGTCCCTGCTCGCCGGTTTCGAAATCCTCGAGCGGGCCGTGCAGGTGGTGATCATCGGAGACGCCGGCGGCGATGGCGGCGGTTTGGAGGACCTCAGGCGGGCCTACTTCCGCTCGGCGCCGCCGACCGCCGTGTTGATGACCGTCGCCGGCGACGAGGGCCTGCCGGAAAGCCACCCGGCGGCCGGCAAGACCGCCGTCGACGGCAAGGCCACGGCCTACGTCTGCATCGGCACCACCTGCGGCCTGCCGGTCACCGAAGCCGAGGACCTGGCCCGGCAGTTGGCCGATACCGATGCCACCGGGGCCACTGGGGCCGCCGGGGCCGATGGCTGATCGGTCTGCCCTGGCTCCGCCGCCGGTGCGATCGCTCAGCTTTCCGTCGCCGGTCGGTTCCTTGACGCTTTTCGAGATCGACGGCGCCCTGACCGCCATCGAGTGGGGCCGCGGGCCCGAGGGCGGCGGCTCACCCCTGCTCGACGAGGCGCGCCGTCAACTGGACGCCTATTTCGACGGCAAGCTCAAAGACTTCGACCTGCCGCTCGGCCTTGACGGTTCGCCCTTTCAGGTTTCCGTCTGGCGGGCGATGACGAAGATCCCCTACGGCGAGACCCGGACCTATGGCGAACTTGCCGATGCCGTCGGCGGTGTCGCCCGGGCCGTCGGCACCGCCTGCGGCGACAATCCGATCCCCATCGTCGTGCCCTGCCACCGGGTCGTCGGCGCCGGCGGCAAACTCACCGGTTATTCCGGCGGCGAGGGTGTGGAGACCAAACGTTTCCTGCTCCGGCTCGAAGGCGCCGAGCCCGGCGGGCCAACGTTCCTATAGCCGGGCCCTTAGACGAGCCTTTAGGCGGGTCTATCGGCGAGCCTACCAAAGCCGGTGGCGGAGCAGCGCCGGCCAGTCGGCCTCCCGAGCGAACAGCAGTTTCGCGTCGAACGCCTGTCTGTGGGTGCCGTGACATTGGGCGCAGCCCAACACGGCGACCATGCCGAGCGACCGGCCTTTCGACCGCAAATCGCCGGTCCGCAGGCTCTGCCCGAGCGTCTCCAGGGCATCGGCGAGGACCGCGTCGGGATAGGCCTTTTCGCCGAGCTTGTTGTGGCAGGCGGCGCAGGTTGCACCGAGTTCGGTCATGCCGGCGCTGAGATCGGCAAAGTCGGCCAGTGCGTCGGCATCACGCCCGTCGACGAAGGCGATCTTGATGTGATTGACCTGGCGGCTGAGGGCGGCCATGTGCTCGCCGAACGGTTTGCCGTCGCCGACCTTCAGGCCGGAAAAGTCCGGCGCCCGGTAGAGGGCGGCGGTGACGGCGCGGAAGTCGGCGTGGCAGGCACGGCAGCTCACGTTGAGGGCCGCCGCCGCGGCGGCCACGTCCCGGTAGCGATCCTCGCGAGCCGCATCGCGGACGGCGTTCAGGGCGTCCAGATCGAGCCGCGGCTCCCACTCCGGCACCATGGCGGCGATCTTGCGGTAGTCCTTGTCGAGCTTGGCGGCCCATTTTTCCAGGTTGGCCGCGTCTTCAGCCGCCGCATAGGTCTCCACCGCCAGCATGTCGCGGCGCAATTCGAACATGGTGTGGAGCCAGACCTGGCGCTTGTTTTGCGGCCGGTACCACTGGGCGATCGAGGGCGGCGGTTTCTTGGCGACGATGACATGGTCGTCGTGCATCCGTACCAGGACGACCACCGCCGCGATGATCACAACCGGGAGACCGAGATAAACCCACAAGCGCATGCCAAACTCCTTACGCCGCCTTGTCCGTGAAATCAGTACGCGCAACGCAATGGCCAGGCAAGGGTCGTCCGGCGGTCGTTGCCGCGGCGGAAAGGGATTGGTGTCCGATCGCTTCTTGTCGGCGAACAAGGGAAGCCGCAAAATGACGGAAATCGCGAACGCTATCGAGACCAGGGGGAAACCATGACCAAAGCCATCCGCATCCATGCCCACGGCGGGCCCGAGGAACTGAAGTGGGAAGACGTCGACGTCGGTGACCCCGGACCGGGCGAAGTGCGCCTTCGCCATACGGCCGTCGGTCTCAACTTCATCGACGTCTACCAGAGGACCGGCCTCTATCCCCTCGGCGAACTGCCGAAGACCCTCGGCATGGAAGGGGCCGGCGCCATCGAGGCCGTCGGCGACGGCGTCGAGGGCTTCGCCGCCGGCGACCGGGTCGGCTACGCCATGGGCCTCGGCGCCTATTCGGAGGCGCGCCTGATGGGTACGGACCGCCTGGTCAAGATCCCCGATGCCATCGACGATCAGACGGCGGCGGCAATGATGCTGCAGGGCATGACGTCGCGCTACCTGCTGAAGAGCTCCTATGCCGTGCAGCCCGGCGATACCATATTGGTCATGGCGGCGGCCGGCGGCGTCGGCCTGATTCTGACCCAATGGGCCAAGCATCTGGGCGCCACCGTCATCGGCTGCGTCGGCTCCGACGACAAGGCGGACCTGGCCCGGGCCCATGGCTGCGACCACACCATCCTCTACAAGACCGAAAACGTCGCCGAGCGGGTGCGCGACATCACCGACGGCGCCGGCGTGCCGGTGTCCTACGATTCCATCGGCCAGGCCACCGTCGATGCCTCATTGGACAGCCTGGCGCCGTGCGGCACCTTCGTCAGCTACGGCAACGCATCGGGGCCGATCACGGATTTCAATCCGGGTGTACTGGCGGCCAAGGGCTCGCTCTACATGCAGCGCCCGACGCTCGCCACCTATACAAGAAATCGGGAAGTCCTCGACGAGTGCGCCAATGACCTAATCGACGTGGTATCGCGTGGTGCCGTCAAGATCACCGTCGGCCAGACCTATCCGCTGGCCGAGACGGCCCAGGCCCATCGCGACCTGGAGGCGCGCAAGACCAGCGGATCGACGGTGCTGACGCCCTGATACGGCTTTTTGATTCGCAATCGCAACGGCTCGTTTTCCGATTCGAAACCGCAACGGTTTCCCGTAAAACGAGTCCCGTTGTCCGTCCCGCCGTCCTTCTGGCGGTTTCGGCGGTATGAACGCAAAAAACCTGGTCATCTCATCGATCGAGACGGCAGACGGCTCTCGTTGCGTCGACCTGTTCCGGCGCCCGGACGGCACCTACGGTTTCGAGGAATACCGGCGCGACCCGGAGGACCCGCATGGTTGGCGGGCCGTCGCAGCTTATGGCAGGCTGGTCTTCGAAACGGAAGACGCGGCTCGTGCGAAGGCCGGCCGGCGGGTGGCGTGGTTCGATCGGACGGACAGGTAAGCGGCGAGGACGCTCGATGGGTCAGCTGTTCATGGAATCGAAGAAATCCGCGTTGTTCTTCGAGATCTTGAGCTTGTCGAGCAAGAAATCCATGGCATCGGTGACGCCCATGGGCATGAGGATGCGCCGGAGCACCCACATCTTCGACAACGTGCCCTGATCGACCAGCAGCTCCTCTTTCCGGGTGCCCGACTTGGTGATGTCGATACTGGGCCAGGTGCGTTTGTCCGACAGCTTGCGGTCGAGGATGATCTCCGAGTTGCCGGTGCCCTTGAACTCCTCGAAGATGACCTCGTCCATGCGCGAGCCGGTGTCGATCAGCGCCGTCGAGATGATGGTCAGCGAGCCACCCTCCTCGATGTTGCGGGCCGCCCCGAAGAAGCGTTTCGGGCGCTGCAGGGCATTGGCGTCGACACCGCCGGTGAGCACCTTGCCCGACGACGGCACCACCGTGTTATAGGCGCGGGCCAGACGGGTGATCGAGTCCAAGAGGATGATCACGTCGCGTTTGTGTTCGACCAGGCGCTTGGCCTTTTCGATGACCATCTCGGCCACCTGTACGTGGCGCGAAGCCGGCTCGTCGAATGTGGAACTGATGACCTCGCCCTTGACCGAACGGTCCATGTCGGTGACCTCTTCCGGCCGCTCGTCGATCAAGAGCACGATCAGGTAGCACTCCGGATGGTTGGCGGCAACCGACTGGGCGACGTTCTGCAGCATCACCGTCTTACCGGTCCGCGGCGGCGCCACAATCAGGGCCCGCTGGCCCTTGCCGATCGGCGTGATCAGGTCCATGACCCGGGACGTCGGGTCCTTGTGGGTCGGATCGTCGATCTCCATGGTCAGGCGCTCGTCCGGATAGAGCGGCGTCAGGTTGTCGAAGTTGATACGGTGGCGCACGTCTTCGGGGTCCGAGAAATTCACCTGGTTGACCTTGAGGAGCGCGAAATAGCGCTCGCCGTCCTTGGGCGCGCGGATCTGGCCCTCGACCGTATCGCCGGTACGCAGGCTAAAACGGCGGATCTGGCTCGGTGACACGTAGATGTCGTCGGGACCGGGCAGATAGTTGGCCTCGGGGCTCCGGAGGAAGCCGAAACCGTCCTGCAGCACCTCCAGAACACCGTCACCGAAAATGGCGACGTCGTCGTCGGCCAGATGTTTGAGGATGGCGAACATCATGTCCTGCTTGCGCAGCGAGCTGGCGTTCTCCACCTCGAGCTCCTCGGCGAAGGCGAGCAGGTCTGCGGGCGATTTGGCTTTCAGGTCTTTAAGGTTCATTGCCGTTGTCCGGTTCGGTGTCGTTGGGAAAAGAGAGACGGGTCGTGAGGGAAAAAGTCGGAACCCAAATCACTAACGGGAAAGAAAAGGCTTGGCGCCCGAAAGAATCCGTAAAGGGAAAGAAATTGCGTAGAACGCGTAGGACTTGATTTGGTGTTTAGAGGATTACCGAAACGCCGCAACCCTGTCAATGACGATTCGGATCGCAGGAATTCGCGTCAAAACGGTTTAACGACTTGTCCGCGTCAAAACGGTTTGACGACTTGTCCGCGTCAAAACGGTTTGACGACTTGTCCGCGTCAAAACGGTTTGACGACCTGTCCGCGTCAAAACGGTTTGACGACGGCGAAGATGACGATGCCGATCATCAGCACCGTCGGCACTTCGTTCATGACCCGGAAGAATGTCTCGCTCTTCTCGTTGGCGTCCAATTCGAAGGCCTTGCGCCAGCGCGCCATCATCATGTGGGCCCAGACCAGTCCGGCGACGAACAAAAGCTTGGCGTGGATCCAGCCTTCCTCCCAATAGCCCTCCGCCAGGTTGGCCAGCAGGATGCCGCCGAACAGGAAGGACGCGATCATGGCCGGGTTCATGATCGCCCGGAGCAGGCGCCGTTCCATGATCTTGAAGGTTTCCGACTTGTCGGAGCCCGGCTCGGCGCCCGTGTGGTAGACGAACAGCCGCGGCAGATAGAGCAGACCAGCCATCCAGGCAATGATACTGATGATGTGCAGGGCCTTGATCCAGAGAAAGGCGGTTCCGGAAAGTTCGATCAGCACGGGATCACCTCATGGTCGAATGGTAGGGGCAGGGTCGGGCGGTTCTCGGACAAACCGCTGCCGCCGGGTCGGCACCGGGGATGACCGCACCGTCGGCGGCCAGGGCCTTCTTCACCATGGATGCCAAACCGGAGATGTAATCGGCATGATCGCAGACCGTCGGCACCCGGAAATACCCGGGCACACCCTTCTCAGTTGCCAGTTCCGCGTATTCCAGATCAAGCTCGACGAGCGTCTCCGAATGTTCGGAGACGAAGGCGAGGGGAACAACGACGACCGGAACACCATCACGCCCGGCCCTTTCAATTTCGTCATCGGTCGACGGGCCGATCCATTCCAGCGGTCCGACACGGCTTTGGTAGCAGACGACCCAGTCGTCGCCGGGCCAGGTGATGATATTGCTCTTCAGGTTGTCGACGATGGCCCGTGCGGTCCGCTCGACATGCAAGGGATAGGGGTCGCCCTTATCGACGATCTTTTTCGGCAGACCATGGGCCGAAAACAGCACCCGCGGCGATCCGGTTTTCGAGGCCTGCCGCAAGGGATCGACCATCAAAGAGGCCTGCGCCGTTATCCATCCGATCTCGTCCGGATAACAACAGACGGCCCGGCCCGGGTCGGCAAGACCGACGACCGCGGCGGCCCGGCGCCATTCCTTGAACGAGGACCCCGTGGTCGTCGTCGAGAACTGCGGATAGAGGGGCAGCAATACGATCTCATCGGCGCCGAAATCGCGGACCCGTTCGGCCGCCTCGATGACGAAGGGATGCCAATAGCGCATGGCGACGAAGATCTTGACCGTACCGAGGCCAGCGAGGCGCTCTTCGAGGGCACGGGCCTGGTTGTCGGTGAGTTCGAGCAGCGGTGACTTGCCGCCGATCTGGGCGTAAATCTCCCTGGCGATGGGAGCCCGGCGTTTGGAGATCAGGCGCGCCACCAGCCAGCGCAGGGGGCCAGGCAAGCCGATGATGGCAGGATCGTTGAACAGATTGAATAGGAAGGGTTGAACCGCATCCGGATGATCCGGTCCGCCGAGGTTGAAGAGGACGACGGCGATCCTGCGGTCCAACTGATCAGGCGCCGTCATGGCTCCAGCCCCGGATGATCTCGGAAACCCGGGCCACGTGTTCCGGCGGCGTCGACGGCAGGATTCCATGACCGAGATTGAAAATCGAAGGACCGCCGGAAAGCGTCGCGAGGGCCTTTTCGACGGCCTTGTCGAGTTCGCCGCCGCCGGCGATCAGGAGATGGTTATCCAGATTTCCCTGCGGCGTGCAATTGGGCTGAATGGTATCGCGGATCCAGTCCAAGGGAACCCCATGGTCGAGACTGACCCCGTCGACACCCGTCGCTTCAACGAAATCCGCATAAAGGGCGCCGGCATTGCGCGGGAATCCGATGACCGGAACCTGCGGGTGGCGGGCCTTCAGGATTTCAACCAGCCGTCGGTTGGGTTCGATGACCCAGCGTCGGAACTGGACTTCCGAGAGAACGCCGGCCCAGCTGTCGAACAGCTGGATCACTTCGGCACCGCTTTCGACCTGTTGGCACAGATAATCGCCGGTCGCATCGACCAGGAGATCGATGAGTTTCTGGAATCCCTCGGCATCACGGTAGGCCCAGGTCCGTGCCGTGCCGCATTCCGTACCGCCGCGGCCTTCGACCATGTAGACGGCAACCGTCCAAGGGGCGCCGGCAAAACCGATGAGCGCGGTCTCCTCCGGAATCTCGCGGCTTAATCGGCCGAGCGTTTCGAACACCGGGGCCAAGTGATCGAGCACCTTACCGCGGTCGAGGCCGGCGAGCGCTTCGACCGAACGGACCGGCTCCAGGACCGGTCCTTCGCCTTCGCGGAATTCGACCTTTTGACCGAGCGCATCGGGGATGACCAGAATATCCGAGAACAGGATCGCCGCGTCCATGGCATAGCGGCGCAGCGGCTGCAAGGTCACCTCGACCGCCAGATCCGGCGTATAACAGAAATCGAGGAAGTTCCGCGCGTTTTTCCGGATCTCCCGGTATTCGGGCAGATAGCGCCCGGCCTGGCGCATATACCAGAATGGCGGTCGGTCCAGAGGTTGCCGCCGGAGCGCTTGGATCATTCTCTTGTCGTCGGTACGCATGGCGGATTCCCCGGGAAAGGCTCACATGGGCGAACCCCCCTTAATAATGTATATAAATAATAAGAAAAGATTGTTGTATTTGTTGTGGCGTGGATAACGGGGATTATTGAGTTATCCCGATTCCATCACAGCTGGGGGAGAACCGGGAAAAGGGTGACCTGGATTGTGGATGGATACGGGACCGTTTTGCCGGTTTCCGGAGATCGTAGACGGCGACCGGGCGGGACAAACGGTTTCGAAAATCCGTGAATCATGGGGACAATTCCGGGCGATTGTCATTTATCAAGAGACCGGGAAAAATTCCGGTGGTTCCGGGTTACTGAGGGTACGACGATCGAGCTTTCGGGCATTAAATCGTTGATCTCTCGAAAATGACTAATTATCCACATTCTATCCGGAAGAGCGGAGCACTCTCGTTAATGGATCCTTTTCACCTTCACCTGATATCCGACTCGACCGGCGAGACCATCTGCACGGCGGCGCGCGCCTCGTTGGTCCAGTTCGATGATATCGAAACGGAAGAGCACCTTTGGCCCATGGTACGGTCCAGAGAACAGGTGCAACGGGTCATTGAGGCGATCACGGAAAACCCGGGCTTCGTACTTTATACCCTGGTCAACGAAGAAGTCCGCGCTTCCCTCGAGGAGGAATGCCGGCGTCTCAACGTGCCTTGCATCGGGCTGCTCGATCCCGTCGTCACCGCCTTGGCCAAGTACTTCGACACGGAAATCAAGGCCCGACCTGGCCGCCAGCACACGCTGGATGCGGAGTATTTCGAACGCATCGACGCCATGCAGTTCGCCCTTGCCCATGACGACGGACAGTCGACCTGGGATCTGACCCAGGCCGACATCATCCTCATTGGTGTTTCACGGACGTCGAAGACACCGACCTGCATCTACCTGGCCAACCGCGGCCTCAAGGCGGCAAACATCCCCCTCGTTCCCGGCTGCCCGATCCCCGAGGCCCTGTTCGAGGCCGATCATGCCCTGATCGTCGGTTTGACCAAGGATCCGAAACGTCTGGTCGAAATCCGCCGCCAGCGCCTCAAGCTGCTCGATCAGGACGAAAACACCGACTACGTGGACCTCGACATGGTCTCCAAGGAGATCAACGACGCGCGACGGCTGTTCACCAAACACGATTGGCCGGTAATCAACGTCAGCCGCAAATCGATCGAGGAAACGGCCTCGGCGGTCATGCAGCTCTACAACGAAAAACGGGAGACCTTCTCCTGAGCCCAAACCATCGCCTTGTCCTGGCTTCGCAGAGCCGCTCGCGCGCCGAAATCCTCGAAAATGCCGGTCTGTCGTTTGATATCGAGCCGGCCCATATCGATGAACAGGTGATCAAGAACCGGTCCCGTGATGCCGGGCGGTCGGTGGAGGAAACCGTCCTCGAACTGGCGCAAGCCAAAGCCTCGGCGGTTTCGGCACGATTTCCCGGCGCCTACGTGCTCGGTGCCGATCAAATCCTCGACCTCGGCGGGATATGGTATGACAAACCCCGTGACCACGACGAGGCGGTCGGGCACTTGCGGGCATTTCGTGGAAAAGCCCACCATCTGGTCAATGGCCTCGCCGTCGTCCGCGATAACGAGAGAATCTGGGCCTGGGAAGAAACGGCGCATATGACCGTAAGGGATTTCAGCGATGGGTTTCTCGGCCGTTATCTGAAAAACAGCGGCGGCGAAATTCTCGAGTCGGTCGGTGCCTACCGATTGGAAGGAATGGGCGCGCAGCTTTTCGAGCGCATCGACGGCGACTATTTCACCGTTCTCGGCCTGCCCCTGTTGCCGCTGCTCGCTTTTCTCCGCCAAATCGGGATCACTGAACCATGAGGCAGCTATGCCGATAACGGGAAACGCCAAGTTGGCCGGTGTCTTCGGATGGCCTGTCAACCATTCCCTGTCGCCGCGCCTGCACGGATATTGGCTCGCCCGCTACGGCATCGACGGCGCCTATGTGCCCCTCGCCGTCGAGCCGGACGACTTCGAGACGGCGCTCAAGACCTTGCCGAAACTGGGTTTTCGCGGCGCCAACGTGACCGTCCCTCACAAGCAAGCGGCCTTGGCCTTATGCGATGAGGTCGACGCCCTGGCCGAGAGGATCGGCGCGGTGAATACGGTTGTGTTTACCCCCGAGGGGCGTTTGCGGGGCAGCAATACCGATGCTTTCGGATTTCTCGAAAACCTGAATCAGGGGGCGCCTGCATGGCGGGCCGACGGCGGCGCCGCCGTCGTTATCGGTGCCGGCGGCGCGGCCCGCGCCGTTATCGCCGCCCTCGTCGATGTCGGCGTTCCCCAGGTCAGGCTGGTCAACCGGACCCTCGGACGAGCCGAGGCCCTGTCCCGAGATCTCGGCGGTTCGCTCAGCGTCGTTCCGTGGCCGGAACGGAACCAGAGCCTGGACGGCGCCAATCTGCTGGTCAATACGACGACCCAGGGCATGGCCGGCAAACCACCCCTGGACCTGGATCTCGATTCCCTGCCCGGAGATACCCTGGTTACCGACATCGTTTATACGCCGCTTTGCACCAAGCTGCTGGCGGATGCCCAGGCGCGGGGCAATCCGACGGTCGATGGCCTCGGCATGCTGCTCCATCAGGCCAGGCCCGGTTTCGCCCAATGGTTCGAACACGAACCGGAAGTCGACGGCGAGCTTCGCTCCTTCGTCCTTTCGGGCCTGGCCGGTTAGGGTGGCGGGTTAAGGCCATGGTCATCCTCGGTCTCACCGGGTCCATCGGCATGGGAAAAACGATGGCGGCGGCGACGTTCCGGCGGCTGGGCGTTCCCGTTCACGATGCCGACGCCGCCGTTCACGCCCTGATGGCGCCGGGTGGCGCGGCCTTCGCGGCCATCGCCGAGCGTTTTCCCGATGCCGTCGTCAACGGTATCATCGATCGCCGCCGGCTCGGCGATCACGCCTTCAAAGATTCGAATAGTCTCAAGGCCTTGGAAGGCATTCTTCATCCACTGGTTCGCCAACGCGAACAGGCGTTCCTGCGCCGCGCTTCGGCGCAGCGCGCACCGCTCGTCGTCCTCGATATTCCCCTGCTCCTGGAAACCGGCGGTGACGACCGGGTCGATGCCGTCGTCGTCGTATCGGCGCCGGCCTTCGTCCAGCGCCACCGGGTCCTGGCCCGTCCCGGTATGAGCGAGGACAAGTTCCGCAATATCCTGGCCAAGCAAGTTTCCGACCGGGCAAAACGCCGGCGCGCCGATTTCGTCGTCGAAAGCGGCAACGGGCGCCTTGAGAGTTTACGCACAATCCGTAAGATCATCGCCGAGACCCGCACCTGGGAGGGTCGTCACTGGCCGCCGCTGTCGGCTGCAATCCAGCGGGTTCGTCGGCGCAGCCGATCCAGGTAGGGGATATCATGCGCGAAATCGTCCTTGATACGGAAACCACGGGTCTCGATCCGAAAAGCGGACACCGGATCGTCGAGATCGGCTGTGTCGAACTGATCAATCACGTCGCCACCGGCAATACCTATCACCAATACATCAATCCGGAGCGCGATATGCCGGAAGAGGCCTACCGGGTTCATGGCCTGTCCCAGGAATTCCTGAGCGGCCACCCGGTGTTCGCGGCGGTCGCCGACGGTTTCCTGGCCTTTGTCCGGGATTCCCGGTTGGTTATCCACAACGCCGAATTCGACATGGGGTTCATCAACGCCGAACTGCGGGCGCTCGGCCGCGATGCCCTCGACAAGGCCCGTGCCGTCGACACTGTTCAGATCGCCCGGCGCAAGTTCCCCGGTGCACCGGCCAACCTGGATGCGCTGTGCAAACGTTTCCAGATCGACAACTCGGACCGCGACCTGCACGGCGCCCTGAAAGACGCCCGGCTGCTGGCCGACGTTTATCTGGAATTGATCGGCGGCCGCCAACCGGACCTCGAGCTTGCCGAAGAGGCCAAGGCCGCCGAGGCGGCGGTCGTCGGTGAACGGAACCACCGGGAAGCACGGCCCCACGCGGCGACGGCGGAAGAGGAAGCCGCGCACCGGGCTTTTCTGGAAAAGATCAAGGATCCGTTGTGGCTGGCGCCCGAGTAGGGCCGGCGACACCGCCGGCCCGGTCTCCGAAAAGCCGAACTGCAGCGCTCGGACGGCGGCCCTCCAGGACCTAGGAGGCGGCCTCGGCGTTCGCCCCTTCCTGGTTTAGGATTTCCTGCTGGAACATTGCGACGAAATCGACGGGCCCCAGCATCAACGGCGGGAAACCGCCTTCGCGGGTGACTTGCGCCAAAATACCGCGGGCGAAGGGGAACAACAGCCTCGGGCATTCGATGAAAACCATGGGCTGAAGGTGTTCGTCGGGAACGTTGAGGGTGAACAGGCCTGCGTATTCCAGTTCCAGGATGAAACCGATGTCGTCACCAACCTTGGCCGTCGCCTCCATCATCAAGATCACCTCGAAGACATTGCCCGGGTCTTCGAACTTGTTGCTGTCGACCTTGATGTTGAGCTGGATGTCAGGCTGCGTCTGCTGCATCAGTTGGAAGATACCGGGTGCGGACGGCACCTCGAACGACAGGTCCCTGATGTACTGGGCATTAATAATGAGGGGCTGTTGATCCGGCCCGGGGCCGGCCGCACCTTCAGGGGTTTCCGTTTCTTCCGCCATTTCGTTTCTCCCGGTTGATGAGGGCAACAGTGGCTAACATGGAAAACCTTTGCGAACAACCGTTTCGTCGCCGGTCACCATGGTCTCGCCGGACGCCGCTATCCCGGGCCGGCCGGCATCATCGAAAGCGTCCGCGATCAGCCGCCGGTACCGACCATCAGGCTCATTTTTTTATCGCTGGTCAGGATGTGGTGAAGGATCCATTTGCGCAGCACCTCTTCCATGGCCCGGCGGTCGTCGAGATTGGGGTTGCGCCGGAACTTGGTCATGCGCTCCGTGTACTCGTCGAGCAGTTTGTTGTGTTCCGCCTTGTGCTCATCGAAGTGAGGATATTTGCGGGACTGCATGAAGTGCTCCTCGAGGGCGAAATGCGCCTGAATGCGGGCATGGATGCTGCCGAGCGTGTCGGCGACCCGGTCCATATCCACCTGCTCCAGCAATTCGTCGTGGAGTTCGTTGATGTTGTCGATGAGATTGCGGTGTTCGTAATCCAGTTCCTCGATACCGATCAGGAAATCGTCTGACCAAACGAGGTCGCGCTCCATCGCCTGTGTCATCTTGTCGTTCCTCATGTGAGAGCGTTACCGACAGCATCCTCCTCCAGGTGACCTCCGTCAACGCCGTTGGCCCGGGTTGATCAAAAAACCGGCCGGCAAAAGATCGCCTATTTTTCGATACGCGGCAGATCGTCGTCTGGTGGCTGGTCCCGCCCGGTGACGTCCTCGAATTCGCCATCGATAATGACCCTGCCGCGGCCTTGCCGGTGCGGCGCAGGCCCATCGGTGACGATGGTCCCGTGGGTGCTCAGGTAGTTAACCGCGGCGGTGCGGAGCGCCCGCCGAAACGGCGGCAGGAACAGCAGAAATCCGAAGCCGTCGGTGACGAAACCCGGCGTCAACAAGAGCGCGCCGGCGACCAGGAGACACAGCCTCTCGAAAACCTCGTCGAGGGGAAAACGCTCAGCGTGCAGCGCCTCCTGGGCGCGCCGGAGAACAGCCAGCCCTTGGTGGCGCAACAAGGCGGTGCCGGCGACAGCCGTCAACAGGACGATGCCGACGGTGTTGCCGACACCGATGCGACCGCCGATCTCGATGAAGACGGCGATTTCGACAATCGGCGTAATCACCAGTGCGGCGAGAATGATCAGGCCCATACTTGCCCTTTGCTTCCATTCGGCCTATGTACCGTCTGCGGTAACTACCCGGATCGAAAAAGGCCCGACGCCGGATTGGCGAAAGGCTTGTGGACCTTGACGGGTGAAGCCGCTAACGTGTGGAACAACACGTTTTATCTTTAGACTAGGGCATCCGGTCGGTCCACCCGGTCATCCTATCAAAACGGGCCATCAAACGGGCAAAACCGCCATGGGCAACGGCTTTCAGTTCATCGATATCATCCTGTTCGGCATGATTGCGGCCTTTCTTATATTGCGGCTGCGCAATGTTCTCGGCCGCCGCGATGGCCACGAGGGCGGATATCCCGATCCTTTCAAGCGTGACGAAGAGGCCGGGCCGGAGGACTCCAACGACAACGTGGTTCCGCTACCTCACCGTGACGGAACGGACAGCGCCTTCGACGCCGAGCCCGACGGCTACCTCGGCGACACCGCGGTCAGCGATGGTGAAAGCGCGCTCGGCGCCGGTTTCATCCAGATCCACCGGGCAGACAGATCCTTCAACGAAGAGGATTTCGTCGTCGGCGCCCGCGTTGCCTTCGAGATGGTGCTCAACGCTTATTCCTCGGGCGATACCGATACGCTGAGACCTTTGCTCAGCGACGATGTCTTCGCCAACTTCGCCACCGTCATCAAGGACCGCGAGCGGGCCGGCCACGTCATGGAGGACACCCTGGTCGGCATCACAGCGTCGGAAATCGTCGAGGCCTATATGGAAGGCAAGATCGCCAACGTGACGGTCAAGTTCGTCACCGAGCAGATCAACGTCATGCGTGACGAAAACGGCGATGTCATCGAGGGCGACCCCAATGCCGTCGTCTCGGTCACCGATTTCTGGACCTTCTCCCGCGATACACAATCGCGCGATCCCAACTGGGCACTCGTCGCGACACGCAGCCTTGATTAACCTCGCGAGCCGGCCGATCAGCCGGAGAGCCGGCCTCACCGCCCCTATCGTCCTGATCGCCCTGGCGCTGTCCGGTTGCGGGGCGGTTCTCAAGCAGTTGCCGCCGGCTCATGTTCCCCAACCGGTTGCCGAAGAACCGCGGCTGAGGCTTAACGCGGTGGAGTTTTCGGACCTTCCGCGCTGGAAGGCGGATAATCCCGGCGCAGCCCTGCCGGTATTTCTGAGGTCCTGCGAAAAACTCGAGAAGCTGCCGCCCGACCAGGCGCTCGGCCCGAGAACGGAATACGGGACCGGACAGGACTGGGCCGATCTTTGCCGGACGGCACGCTTGGTGCGGCCCGGAAACGATCCGGAAGCCCGTTATTTTTTTGAATCCCGATTCCAGCCCTACGCGGTCAGCAACCGCCTCGAACGGCGGGGACTGATCACCGGATATTACGAGCCGGTTCTCAACGGCTCCTTCACGCCGGACCAACGGTTCAGCCTGCCCATTTACTCAAGACCCGAGGATTTGATTTCGGCCAACCTCGGTGAGTTCGACGACAAGTGGGGCGGTGAGCAGATCGCCGGGCACATCGTCGACGGCCGCTTCCGGCCCTATTGGTCCCGCGCCGAGATCGAGGACGGGGCCCTCAATGGTCGGCAGCTCGAGATTCTCTGGGTCGACAATGCCATCGACGCCTTTTCTCTTCATATTCAGGGTCATGGCCGGATCGTTCTGCCCGACGGCTCCCACATCCGCATCGGCTACGCCGGACGCAACGGCCGGCGTTATACGGCCATCGGCCGCGAGCTGGTGGCGCGCGGGATCATGAAGCTCGATGATGTCACCATGCCGGCCATCCGCGCCTGGCTCGAAGCCAACCCGGTGGCCGGAACACAGGTCATGCGGACCAACAAATCCTTCATCTTCTTCCGCGTCATGGATTCGGACAGCCCCATCGGTGCCCAGGGCGTTTCGCTGACGCCGGGGCGGTCGCTGGCCATCGACCGGGCCCACCTGCCGCTTGGCGTGCCTTTGTGGCTGGTGACAACCGACCCGGGCCCGGCGGTGCGGAAACAACCGCTGACCCGCCTCGTCGTCACCCAGGATACGGGCTCGGCGATCAAGGGGCCGGTGCGCGGCGACCTGTACTGGGGTCACGGACCGGAGGCCGCCCTGAAGGCGGGTCTGATGAAGGAAGACGGCCAGTTCTTCATCCTGTTGCCGAAGAAAAACGTGCCGGGTGTCAACCCGTCCGGATAGGCGAATACGGCAGGCCAAAAAAAGGCCGTGAAGCCGGGATTTCCTGGACCATGGCATCTTGCCAATAGCCACCGAAAAGCCCATTCTGCCCAAACCATGACAACCCAATCTTCTGATCAGCTCGCCGATGACGGGCCCAGGGTCGGCCTGTTCGCTACTTGCCTGGTCGACCTGTTCCGGCCGAGCGTCGGTTTCTCCGCTGTCGAACTCCTGGAGCGCGCCGGATGCCGGGTCGAGGTGCCGCGCGAACAAACCTGTTGCGGCCAGCCGGCCTATAACTCAGGCGATACCGGTGATGCCCGGGCCATCGCCGAGCAGGTGATCGCCGTCTTCGAGGGATTCGATTATGTCGTCGTCCCATCCGGATCCTGCGGCGGCACCATTAAACACCATTACCCGGCGCTTTTCGCCGGGGATGCGGCCTGGGGGCCGCGGGCGGAACATCTCGCAAATAAGACCTACGAGTTGATCCAATTCTTGATCGATGTGATCGGGGTCGACGACTTTGATGCCAACTACGATGGTACCATCACCTATCATGACTCGTGTTCCGGGTTGCGGGAGCTCAAAATCAAACAACAGCCCCGCCAGGCCCTATCAAAAGTCAATGGAATGACCTTAATAGAAGGAGAAGAAGCGGAAACCTGTTGCGGATTCGGCGGGCTCTTCTGCGTCAAGTACCCGGATATCTCCGGGACCATGGTCGACGCCAAGGTCGATGACATCCTGGCGACGGGGGCCGACACCGTGCTCGGCGGCGATCTCGGTTGTCTGATGAACATCAGTGGCCGTCTGACCCGGCGCGGCAGTGCGGTGGCGGTCCGCCACGTGGCGGAGGTCCTGGCCGGCGCCGGCGAAACGCCGGGTATCGGTGCGGCATCAGGAACGGCGGCATCGGGAACGGCGGCATCGGGGGACGATTGAGCGATGGAAAGCGAAACCCGGTCTTTCAAGGAAAACGCCCGCGAGGCCCTCGAAGACGGCAACCTGCAGAACGCCCTTTTCAAACTGACCCGCGGTTTTCCGGTCAAACGTCTGCAGGCGGCAGCGCGCCTGCCGGAATTCGAGGCGCTCCGCGACCAGGCGCAGGCCATCAAGAACCATGTTCTCGACAATCTCGACATCTACCTCGAGCGTTTCGAGGAAAAAGTCGTCGCCGACGGCGGCCAGGTCCATTGGTGCCGCGACGCCGAGGAGGCGCGACAGACCATTCTCGGAATCTGCCGCGACGCCAGCGCCAAAACGATCACCAAGAGCAAATCGATGATCGGCGAGGAGATCGCCATCAACGATTTCCTCGACGACAACGGCGTCACGCCCATCGAAACCGACCTCGGCGAATACATCATCCAGCTCAGAAGAGAACCGCCGAGCCATATCATTGCGCCGGCCATTCACCTTTCCAAACAACAGGTTGCCGATACTTTCCGAAAGTGCCACTCGAACCTTCCGGAGGACCGTCCCCTGGACGAACCGCGGGCCCTTCTGGAAGAGGCGCGCCATGAACTGCGTGAAAAGTTCCTGGCCGCCGACGTCGGTTTGACCGGCGCCAACATGCTGATCGCCGAGACCGGCTCCAATATCCTGGTCACCAACGAGGGCAACGCCGACCTGACCTACGGTCTGCCCCGGGTTCATATCGTCATCGCCAGCCTGGAAAAGATCGTTCCCACGCTCGAAGACGCGACGACCATCCTCAGGGTCCTGGCCCGATCGGCGACCGGCCAGGAGATGTCCGTCTATACGACGTTCTGCAGCGGCGTAAAACGCGACGGCGACCTCGACGGTCCGGAAGAATACCACGTTGTCCTGCTCGACAACGGCCGTACCGAGCTTCTTGGTACGGAATTCCAGGAAATGCTCCGCTGCATCCGTTGCGGCGCCTGCCTCAATCACTGCCCCGTCTACAAAACCATCGGCGGCCACGCTTACGGATGGGTCTACTCCGGGCCCATGGGCGCGGTTCTCATTCCGGGCCTAATCGGCATCGACGAGGCCGGCCATCTGCCCAATGCTTCGACGCTGTGCGGGCGCTGCGAAAACGTCTGTCCGATGCGGATTCCGATTCCGCGTATGCTCAGGGCCTGGCGGCAAAGACAGTTCGAAATGGGCGGCACCGGCACGGTCAGCCGCTTCGGCCTCGGTTTATGGACCTTTCTGGCCCGGCGGCCGGCCCTTTACAATAAGCTCGCCGGTTCTTTTATCGCGGTGCTGGGCGCCCTCGGGCGCCGCCGCGGGCGGTTCCGGCGCTTGCCCCTGGCCGGCGGCTGGACGGCGGCCCGCGATTTCCCGGTGCCTCAGGGCGACAGTTTCATCAGTCAGTACCACCGCGGCCCGCGCGGCGACGCCAGCGGCGAGTGGCTGCGGGGGCGCGGCCGATGACGACGGGTACGAACGGTGCGAAGGCGGCCGGCCGCGACGAGATTCTCGGCAAGATCCGCCGCATCCGCGAAAACCGCGCCCGTGGCGGCGGCGGTGGACCGTCGACGGCGGCTGTCGACACACGCCTGCGCGATCACCCGGCCAATCTGGTGCCGAAACGGGGACAAATCGGTCTCGCCGAGCGCCTCGATCTGTTTCAGGAGGAGGCGGAAAAGGTCGACGCCACCGTCGCCCGGGTGTCGGGACGGGACGCTGTGCCGGGAGAAGTGGCGCGTTACCTCAAGGCGTCGAACCTCGGCACGCGGATCAGGATCGCCCCGTCGCTAACCGGTTTTGCCTGGGCCGATACGCTGCTCGAGGCCGAGCCCGGCGCCGCCGCGGCCACCGATATGGTCAGCGTCACCGAAGCCTTCGCCGGCGTCGCCGAGACCGGCACCCTGATCGCCTGTTCGGGGCCGGATAACCCGACCACGCTCCACTTCCTGCCGCCGAACAACATCATGATCGTCGCCGCATCGGACATGGCCGGGTCTTATGAAGAGGTCTGGCAGCAGTTGCGGGACACCGCGTCGAACAAAGACCATTTCATGCCGCGGACCGTGAATTTCATCACGGGTCCGTCACGATCTGCCGACATCGAACAAACCCTTTTGCTGGGCGCCCATGGCCCTCAGCGGCTTCATATCATCGTGATCGAAGATGAAAAGCCGGAAACGCAATAAATTGGCTCAGCGCTCTAATCTTAAAAAGGGGGCGCTGGCCTCGGCAGAGCCCGATCTGTGGAAATCCTTCACAGAGACGGTCAAGCCATTGCCCTTAAATAAGAAGAATCTAACCCGGAAACCGGTGATCGCTCCGGAACAGGGTGAAACCCGAGAAAATCCCCCACAAAAACGAAAATTGGCTCATTCGCCTGATCTTACCCCTCATTTTTCGCCAAAGCCCGATTTCGACCATGGCAAGGGCCCGGGGCTGGAGCGCCGCGACAAAACCAACCTGCGGCGCGGCCGTGTGACCATCGAGGGCCGTCTCGATCTGCACGGCATGACCCAGGCGGAAGCCCATCGCCGGCTGAATACCTTCCTCGCCCGCGCCCGCGATGACGGCCGGCGCACGGTGCTGGTCATCACCGGCAAGGGATCGCGTCTGGAGGGCGGCGAGGGCGTGTTGCGCCGGGCCGTGCCGCGCTGGCTCAACGAACCGCCGGCGCGCGACTGGATCAAGGGATTTTCCTACGCGGCCCGCCAGCATGGCGGCGAGGGCGCGCTCTACGTCTTGCTCAAAAGGAGGCGCCCGTGACGCCGTTCGGTGCCAAGGTTCGCGAATACCGAAAGCAAAGGGGCATCACCCTCAAACGTATGGCCGAGGATCTCGGCGTGTCGTCGGCCTATTTCTCGGCCCTCGAACACGGCCACCGCGGGCGCCCCGGCTCCGGGCTGGTGCAGCAGGTTTGCGGCTATTTCGAGCTCATGTGGGACCAGGCCGAAGAACTCAAGCGCCTCGCCGACATCTCGCATCCGCGGGTGACCGTCGATACGGCCGGTCTCAGTCCGAAAGCAACGAGTCTGGCCAATATATTAGCCGAAAAGATTCATGAACTGGATGAAGAAACCATCGACTGGATTCTGGCCGAAATCCAGAGCCGCAACAGCCCCCTTAGCGGCCCTACCCATTGAATTAGGGCCCTCTGCTGTCACAAAACATCAGAGTAGCAACCTAATTATATGTATTTTCTAGGTTTTCTATAGGATGAATTTGGAAAGATCGGCGTTCTTGGCGAGATCGCCGACCCGGTCGCGAACCACGGCGGCGTCGATGATGACCGTCTCGCCGGACCGTTCGGAGGCATTGAAGCTGATCTCTTCCAGCAGTTTCTCCATCACCGTATGCAGGCGTCGGGCCCCGATGTTCTCGACCCCTTCGTTGATCTCGGCCGCCAGGTCGGCGATTTCGCCGATGCCGTCCTCGGTGAATTCGATGCTGACCTCCTCGACCGCCATGAGGGCCGTGTATTGCTTGATCAGACTGGCTTCCGGCTCGGTCAGGATGCGCACGAAATCATCGCGGGTGAGGGCCGCCAGCTCGACCCGGATGGGCAGCCGGCCCTGCAGTTCCGGCAGCATGTCGGCCGGTTTCGCCAGGTGGAAGGCGCCGGATCCGATGAACAGGATGTGGTCGGTCTTGACGGTGCCGTGTTTGGTCGCCACCGAGGTGCCCTCGATCAGCGGCAGGAGGTCGCGCTGCACCCCCTCGCGGCTGACGTCGGCGCCGATGCGTTCCGAGCGCGCGGCGATCTTGTCGATCTCGTCGATGAAGACAATGCCATTGTTTTCAACGAGTTCGATGGCTTCCTTAACAACCTTGTCCTCGTCGAGGAGCTTGTCGCTCTCCTCGGCCATCAAGATTTCGTAGGACTCCTCCACGGTCATTTTCTTCGGCTTGGTCTGGCCGCCGAAGGCCTTGCCCAGCATGTCGTTGAGGTTGATCATGCCCATCGACGCGCCGGGCATGCCGGGAATCTCGAAGGTCGGCATGCCGCCTGAGCCGCTGTCGCTGACATGGACCTCGATCTCCTTGTCGCCGAGCTGGCCGTCGCGCAGCATCTTGCGGAACTTCTCGCGGGTGTCGCGGCTTGCGCTTTCGCCGACCAGCGCGTCCAAAACGCGCTCCTCGGCCTGCAGCTCGGCCTTGGCGGTCACCGCCTTGCGGTGGTTCTCGCGGATCATGTGGATGGCGAACTCGACCAGGTCACGGACCATCTGCTCGACGTCGCGCCCGACATAGCCGACCTCGGTGAACTTGGTCGCCTCGACCTTGACGAACGGCGCCTGGGCCAGGCGGGCCAGGCGCCTGGCGATCTCCGTCTTGCCGACCCCGGTCGGCCCGATCATCAGGATGTTCTTGGGTAGCACCTCCTCGCGCATGGCCTCGTCGAGCTGCTGGCGCCGCCAGCGGTTGCGAAGGGCGATGGCGACGGCCTTCTTGGCGTCGTCCTGGCCGACGATGAAACGGTCAAGCTCGGAGACGATCTCGCGGGGGGTAAAGCTGGTTGTCATAGTTTCTCGATAATGATGTTGGCGTTGGTATAGACACAAATTTCGGCGGCGACATCCATGGCGCGCCGGGCGATCGCCTCGGCGTCCATGTCGTCACGGTCGACGAGCGCCCGGGCCGCGGCCAGCGCGTAGTTGCCGCCGGACCCGATGCCGATCAGGCCGTCCTCGGGCTCGAGGACGTCGCCGGTGCCGGTGAGAACCAGGGACACGCCCTTGTCGGCGACCGCCATCATCGCCTCGAGGCGCCTGAGATAGCGGTCCGTGCGCCAGTCCTTGGCCATTTCGACGCAGGCCCGGGTCAGCTGTTTCGGGTATTGGTCGAGCTTGCCCTCGAGCCGCTCGAACAGCGTGAAGGCGTCCGCCGTGGCACCGGCGAAGCCGGCGATGACGGCGCCGTCGGCGAGGCGCCGGACCTTGCGCGCGTTGGCCTTGATCACCGTATCGCCGAGGCTGACTTGGCCGTCGCCGGCGACGACCACCTGGTCCCCCTTGCGCACCGCGAGGATGGTCGTTGCGTGCCAGCCCTTACGTTGGTTGTCGTTCATTCGGAATGTCCCCGTCGGATAAACGCTGGATAAACAATGGAAGCCGGATGCCGGTCGGCCCGCGACCGCCGGCCACGGACTATACCGATAGATTTAGGATTGTGAAGCGCCGGCGCAACGGTCTGGCCCTGGCGGCGTGTTCCTGCTAAGACAGCGTCGCCGTCGGCAAGGGCCGGCCGCCGGGGAATCGGCAGGTCCGAGGCATCCGATGCCGGCCAAACAAAACATTTTGTTTGTTTTTCTGTTACATTTTGTTTAATTTGCTGCCATGTCAAACAGAATTCGATACCTGCGGGAACAACAGGGCCTGAACCAAACGGAACTGGCCGGGCGCATCGGCACCACGGCGCAACAGCTCGGCCATCTCGAGGCCGGACGACGGCGTTTGACCCAGGACTGGATGGAACGCATCGCCGAGGGGCTGTCCTGCCGGCCCGCCGATCTCTTGGAGGGCCAGGCCGCCTTTCCGGCGCCCGCCCCGAAAACGCCCGCCAAAGGGGCTTCCCGGACCGCGACGGTCCGCCGCGAAACCAAGGAAACCGCCATCGAGGTCAGCGTTGACCTGGATGGCAGTGGGATCTACGACGTCGATACGGGGATCGGTTTTCTCGACCATATGCTCGAGCAGTTGTCGCGCCACAGCCTCATCGACCTGACCGTCCGCGCCCGCGGCGACCTGCACATCGATTTCCACCACACGACCGAGGACAGCGGTATCGTCATCGGTGAGGCGGTCGCCGAGGCGCTCGGCGATCTCAAGGGCATCACGCGTTACGGTGCGGCGACCATTCCCATGGATGAAACCCTGAGCCGCGTCACCCTCGATGTGTCGCGGCGCCCCTATCTGATCTGGCGCGTTGAATTCACGCAACCGAAGCTCGGCGATTTCGACACCGAATTGTTCAAGGAATGGTTTCAGGCTTTCGCTCAAGCTGCTGGAATCACGTTACATGTCGAGGTTCTTTACGGCGACAACAACCACCATAAGATCGAGTCATGTTTCAAGGCCCTGGCCCGCGCCCTGCGCCAGGCCATTGAGATCGATCCGCGCAAGGCCGACGCCATTCCCTCGACCAAGGGCACGCTCGGCGGATCCCTGTAGACCGGCTGGCGGCGGCCCGGAGGGAATAATCGGATGAAGATCTTCACCATCCATCTCAGGCGCGACGGCCTCGACCCGGACCGGGACATCGCCGTCGTCAAGGAAGGCTTCAATTGGCCGGCCTTTTTCTTCGGTATCCTGTGGGCCTTTTGGAACCGCCTGTGGATCGCCGGTGCCCTCCTGCTGGTCGCTACCCTGGCCGTCCAGATGGTGACCCAAACGATGATCTCAGGCCATTTCGGCCAGTCGGCGGTGACCTTCGGCCTGGCCGTGATCGTCGGCCTCATCGGCAACGATCTCCGGCGCTGGACCCTTGACCGGGCCGATTTCCGTTTCGCCGGCATCGCCTACGGGCCCAATGCCGAAGAGGCCCTGCGCCGGTATCTCGATGGCAACGGCGCCGCCGAGGAGGTGCTGGCGTGAGCGTCGCCATTGTCGACTACGGCTCCGGCAACTTGCGCTCCGCGGCTAAAGCCTTCGAGCGCGCGCTTTCGGACATCGGATCGGCGGACACGGTGACGGTCACCGGCTCGCCCGACGTGGTCGCCAAGGCGTCGCGGATCGTCCTGCCGGGCGTCGGTGCCTTCGCCGACTGCAAGGCCGGCCTCGCCGCCGTCGACGGCATGATCGATGCGCTCGCCGAAGCCGTGGTCAGCCGCGGCCGCCCGTTCCTCGGCATCTGCGTCGGCATGCAGCTGCTGGCGGACTGGGGCCGCGAGCATGGCGATACGCCCGGCCTGGGATGGATCCCCGGCGAGGTGATTCCCGTGTCACCTTCAGATTACACATTAAAAATTCCTCATATGGGGTGGAATACTTTAGATTTTTCGCCCTGTTCTCATCCTTTACTTGAAGGACTGGAACCGGCCGCCCATGCCTATTTTGTCCATTCCTACCAGTTCGCCTGCGGCGATCCACAGGACCAAAAAGCGACCACCGATTACGGCGGACCGGTGACGGCGGTGATCGGCCGCGACAACCTGGTCGGCACCCAGTTCCATCCCGAAAAAAGCCAGGCCGTCGGCCTCAAGCTGATCGGCAACTTTCTCACCTGGCGGCCCTAGACCAGGACCGGCTGAGGCCCAGGGCAGACCAAAGGCAAACCAAAGGCAGCACTATCCATGATCTTTTTTCCGGCCATCGATCTGAAAGACGGACAATGCGTCCGCTTGCTGCGCGGCGAAATGGATGCGGCGACGGTCTTCAACGACGATCCCGGGGCCCAGGCGGCGGCATTCGAGGCCCAGGGATGCCGCTGGCTGCACGTCGTCGACCTCAATGGCGCGTTCGCTGGAAAACCGGTCAATGCGGACGCGGTCAACTCTATTCTGGGCGCCGTTTCGGTGCCGGTTCAACTGGGCGGCGGCATCCGCGACCTGGAGACCATCAGCTATTGGCTCGACGCCGGCATCCGCCGCACCATCCTCGGAACCGTCGCCGTGCGCGATCCGGACCTAGTCCGTGAGGCCTGCCGCCTTTTTCCCGGCCGCATTGCATTGGGTATCGACGCCAAGGACGGACGGGTCGCCGTCGAGGGTTGGGCCGAGGTCTCCGAACTGGCCGCCCTCGAGTTGGCCAAGCGTTTCGAGGACGCCGGCGCCGCGGCGATCATCTACACCGACATCTCGCGGGACGGCGCCATGCAGGGCCCCAACGCCGCCGCCACCGTCGAACTGGCGCGTTCCGTGTCGATCCCCGTCATTGCCTCCGGCGGTGTCGCCTCCATGGACGACATCGCGGCCCTGGCCAAAGACGGCGCCGGGCCGCTGGAGGGCGTGATCAGCGGCCGCGCCGTCTATGACGGCGCCATCGACGTCCGCGCCGCCACGCAATATCTTGAAAGGTCCGCGGCATGCTGAAGGCGCGGGTCATTCCCTGTCTCGATGTCGAGGGCGGCCGCGTCGTCAAGGGCGTCAACTTTGTCGATCTGATCGACGCCGGCGATCCGGTCGAGCAGGCCCGCATCTACGACGCCGCTGGTGCCGACGAACTGTGTTTTCTCGACATCACGGCCAGCCACGAAAACCGGGAAACGATCTTCGATGTCGTTTCGCACACCGCCGAGGTCTGTTTCATGCCGCTTACCGTCGGTGGCGGTGTGCGCAAGTCGGAGGACATCCGCGCCCTGTTGCTGGCCGGTGCCGACAAGGCGTCGATCAACACGGCCGCCGTCCACAATCCGGAATTCGTCCGCGAGGCGGCGGAGAAATTCGGATCGCAATGTATCGTCGTCGCCGTCGACGCCAAATCCGTCGGCCCCGACCAATTCGAGATCTTCACCCATGGCGGACGCAAACCGACCGGTATCGACGCCATCCAATGGGTCAAACGTATGGCCGAATACGGGGCCGGTGAAATCCTGCTGACCTCCATGGACCGGGACGGAACCAAACAGGGCTTCAACATCCCCTTGACCCGGGCCGTGGCCGACGCCGTGACCATCCCGGTGATCGCATCAGGCGGTGTCGGCACCCTTGATCACCTGGTCGAGGGCATCGTCGAGGGCCATGCCTCGGCGGTCCTCGCCGCCTCCATATTCCATTTCGGCACCTATACCATCGCCGAGGCCAAGGCCCACATGGAAAGGGCCGGGGTCCCGGTACGCGGTGCGTGAGGCCAGGCATGAGGAGCGGACAATGAACGCTGGCGACAGGACGCGGCCCGAACAGATCCTCGAGGATCTGTACGCCGTCATTCAACAGCGCCGCTCCGCCGACCCATCACAATCGCACACGGCGAAACTGTTCGCCGGCGGCAACTCCCTTATCGGCAAGAAGGTCGGTGAAGAGGCGGTCGAGGTCGTCATCGCGGCGCTCGACGGCGGCAAGAAAGATCTTGTCAACGAAAGTGCCGATCTCCTCTATCATTTGCTCGTCCTGTGGGCCGCCAGCGGCGTCGTGCCGGCGGACGTCTGGCAGGCTCTCGAGGCCCGCGCCGGGCTCTCGGGTATAGAGGAAAAGAAAAACCGCAAAAGCTGATCCCGGAGACAACCATGGCCTATAACCACGAAAACATCTTCGCCAAGATCCTGCGCGGCGAAATCCCCTGCGACAAGGTATACGAGGACGACTGGGCACTGGCCTTCAAGGACATCGCCCCACAGGCGCCGACCCATGTCCTGGTCATTCCGAAAGGCCCGTACACGTCCTTTGACGATTTCTCGGCCAACGCCCCCGAAGCGGAAATCGCCGGTTTTTTCCGTGCCGCCGGCCAGGTCGCCCGCGAGCTGGATGCCGTCGAGCCCGGCTATCGCATCCTATCGAACACCGGTGCGGACGCCCACCAGGAGGTCTTTCACTTCCATCTTCATATCTTCGCCGGCCGCGACCTTGGCGGAATGATCAAGCGGGCGCCCAGCGAATCGTAGTCCCGATTCGCCCGTTTTTTCGGGCAACCGGTTGACCCTATTCGAAACGCACCGATTAAATGCTTATTTTTGAATTAGTTACACAGCGCCATACTTTATTTTGAACGCGAACCGTTTGGCGTTACTCTGATCCCTGAAAGCCGTACCGGTCACGAATCTAACTGATTCGTGGCGATGTCGGTGCGCGCGATGGAGGAGATGGCGCCAGACGGTTCGTTCGAAGCCAGTTGGATGCCGGCGGTCGAAGGCAAGGGCGGACGTTCCTGGAGCGCCGCCGTCCCGCCCGTCGATCGGGCAGGCGCGAGCGGCGCCGAAGCCGGCCCCGCCGATCCCGTTGCCATAGCCGCCGCGGCCCGATTCGCCGAATTGGCTGCCGACGCGGCCCTCGAAGCGGCTGTCGCTCAGGTACGCCAGGATACCGCGCCCGAACGACGGGACAAGGCCGACCCCCTTGATCAGGTCGCCGCCGATTGGGTGGCCCATATCGAGGCCGACGACCAGATCGTCCACGCCTTCCTCGGCATCGACGACCCGATCGCCCGGGAAGCCGACGACCTGTTCACGCAAACCGCCGTCGAGGCGGAACTGGACGCCCTGCTCGAGAGGCTGCCGGGAGACGCTTCCGTCGACGGTGAACTGGCTGCCCTCACCGCTTTCGACGATGCCCTGGCCAGGGGTGCCGATGCCGAAGAGGCGCTTTCGGCGGCGATCCTGGCGGCAGAAAGCGTCGAAGACGACCCGGCGGCGATCTCTCCCTTGGCCCCGATCGGCATCCCCGAACCGCGCCCGCTCCTGCGACCGGCACAAGGGGTTGCCGACGGAGCCGCTGACCAACCGAACGGCAGGCCGGTGACGGGTGAGAGGCCCGGTGGCGCAGGCGACAGGCCATCGCCCGGGGAGCCGGCGCCTCCGATCTTCGTTACCACCGGGCTAAGCGGTCTCGGACCCGGCGGCGCGTTCCTCGCCGATTCCGCCTTCGGTTTCGGGTTCAGTTTTGAAATGCCGCCCGCGCCACCGCTTGAGATCCGGTCCCGGCAAATCGACGACCGGGATCGAAATGATCCGGTCGAACCGGCTGAAAGTTCCCCCTACAACATCATTGTTGGAAGTTCGTCCGCCGACTTCCTCGTCGGCACCACCGGTTCCGATGCCATCGTCGGCAACGACGGCAACGATTATCTCTACGGAGAAACGCCGACAAACTACGATCCGTCGAGCCACACCATTTCGTCACCGTTGACGAACCCGGTCTTTTCGGCGACCGGCGGCGCCGACATCGTGTCCGGCGGTGCCGGCGACGACACCCTTTTCGGCGGTGCCGGCGACGACCGCCTGCACGGCGACGTGCCCGATGCCGGTTCGGCCCTGGCTGGTGATTTCGGGTTCCCCCTGGGATTGACCACCTCCGGAGACGACTACGTGGACGGGGGCGCCGGCGGCGACACGCTTTGGGGCGGCGGTGGCGACGACACCCTGATCGGTGGCGAGGGCGGTGATATCCTTTATGGAGACGACGGCGCCGACTGCCTCTACGGCGGTAGCGGGTCGGACAACATTTTCGGATATGCCGGTGACGACATCCTGCAATCGGGCGAGGGTGACGACGAGGTCACGGGTGGCGACGGAGCCGACGAATTCGCCTTCGCCGGCGGCAGCGGCGCCGATGCCCTGGCCCACGCCCAGTCGCTCGGCACCGATACCATCCTCGATTACGATGCCGCCGAGAACGACGTGTTCAGCCTATCGGATGCCGATTTCGGGTTCGGCACAACGGGCAGCCTGATCGACGGCACGGACTATTTCGAAACCAGCCCGATCACGCTGAGCGCCACACCGCAGGACGTGTCGAGTGGTGTCACCGGTCCGGCCATCGTCATCATGGGGGCCAACACCGGCAGCGACGGTGTCGCCGTCTACTATACGGACAATCCATCGCAGATGAGCGAAACCAACTCCTATCAGTTGGCCGACATCATCAGTGTCAACGCCAGCGACATCGAAGCGGCGGACTTCCTGCTGCGCACCTGACCGCTTACCCGCGGCGGCAATCTAAGATCAATCGGTCGACCCTAGCCACCGGTTTCATCGGACGGGTGCCCTGACAACCATGAATCAACCGGCCCGTCACCCGGTCTGCCGATAGGGTCCGGAGCGGGCCCGTGGACCTCTCCGTTCGGGAAAGCGGTAGGACAGGGTCTCGGCGAGATGGGCGCGCGAGACGGCTTCGCATCCGTCAAGGTCGGCGATGGTAGCGGCGACCCTTTGCACACGGTAATAGGCCCGCGCCGACAGACCGAGGCGCTCGGCGGCCTCGAGCAGCAAATCACGGGCGCCGGCGTCCAGGCGGCCGGCCGCCGGTTCGCCTGGATCGTCGGAGCGCCCGGTGTCCATTCGGGTCCGGAATTCTTGGGCCCGGACCACCCGTTCAGCGATGGCGGCACTGGTCTCGCCGTCGGCCGGCAGGGCGAGGTCCTGCGGCCGCACCGCCGGCACGTCGACGAAAAGATCGAAGCGGTCGAGCAGGGGACCGGAGATCCGGTTCTGGTAGCGTTCGGCGCAGGCCGGCGCCTGCAGACAGGCGCGAGACGAATCCGCCAGGTAGCCGCAGCGGCACGGGTTCATGGCAGCGACCAATTGGAAGCGGGCCGGGTAGCGAACGTGGCCGTTAGCCCGGGCGATCACGGCGAAACCAGTCTCGATTGGTTGGCGGAGCGCCTCCAGGGCGGTTCGGTGAAACTCCGGCAACTCGTCGAGAAAAAGAACACCCCTGTGGGCCAAGGAAATCTCCCCCGGCTTCGGACGGTTGCCGCCGCCGACGATCGCCGCCATGGATGCCGAGTGATGGGGTTCGCGAAAGGGCCGTTGGTCGGTCAATCGGCCGGCCTCGAGCAGACCGGCGAGGCTGTGGATCATGCTGACCTCGAGAACCTCCTCGCCGGTCAGCGGCGGCAGCAGGCCGGGCAGGCGCGCGGCCAGCATCGACTTGCCCGACCCGGGCGGGCCCATCATCAGCAGATTGTGACAGCCGGCGGCGGCGATCTCGAGCACCCGTTTGGCCGTTTCCTGCCCCCGCACCTCGGCCAGATCCGGCCGGCGCGGCCGATCCGCCGCCGTCCGGCCGGGACCCGGTGCGGCCGGGTTCGCCAGGATCTGCGTGCCGCGGAAATGGTTGACCAGGGCCAGCAGGTTCGGTGCGGCGACGACGTCGCGGTCGCCGGCCCAGGCCGCTTCACCACCCTGCGGCGCCGGGCAGATCAGGCTGCGGTCCCGCTTCGCCGCGTCGACGGCGGCCGGCAATATGCCGGCGACCGGCAGCAGGGTTCCATCGAGGGCCAGTTCACCGAGCGCCGAATAGGCGACGATGTCGTCCATCGGCAGTATGTCCATGGCGGCCAGGAGGCCGATGGCGATCGGCAGGTCGAAATGGTTGCCCTCCTTCGCCAGGTCGGCCGGTGACAGGTTCACCGTGATGCGTTTCGGCGGCAGCGCCAGTCCCATGGCGTGGAGCGCCGCGCGCACCCGCTCCCGGCTCTCGGCGACGGCCTTGTCGGGCAGGCCGACGAGGGTGAACGCCGGCAATCCCGACGCCATCTGAACCTGGACCCCGACATCGACGACCTCAATGCCCTGAAAGGCGACGGTATTGGCGCGAGCGACCATGCAACGATCTCCCCATTGTTGATCGTGCCTATTATACGGGAATTATTGTAAAGTACTACATCGTAAAAGTTGTATATCAACGACCACGCATGGGGCCCCGTAAACGGCGGCAGGGGTCTTTTTCGTTGGCGATCAGGCCAGGCGTTTTTCGATGGCGTCCCAGATGTCGGATTCGAGGCAGACGCCGTCGAAGCGGTTGATTTCCTGGATGCCGGTCGGTGAGGTGACGTTGATTTCCGTGAGGTATCCGCCGATGACGTCGATGCCGACGAATATCAGGCCGCGCTGCCGGAGTTCGGGACCGATGGCCTCGCAGATTTCCCGGCCCCTTGCCGTCAGTTCGATCGGTTCCGGGCGGCCGCCCACATGCATGTTGGACCGGGCCTCGCCGGCCTGGGGAACCCGGTTGGTGGCGCCGGCCGCTTCGCCGTCGACCAGGATGATGCGTTTGTCGCCGTCGCGGACCTCGGGCAGATAGCGCTGGACCATCAGGGGTTCGTTGTTGATCCCGGCGAACATCTCCAGCAGCGAATTGAGGTTCTCGTCCTCGGGTGTCAGGTGAAACACCCCAGCACCGCCGTTGCCGAACAGCGGCTTGATGATGATGTCCCCCTGTTCTTCCCGGAACTCGCGGATCTTAAGGGGATCGCGGCTGATCAAGGTTGGCGGCAGCAAGTTCGGGAAGCGCAGCATAAAGAGTTTCTCGGGCGCATTGCGGACCTCTACGGGATGGTTGACGACAAGCGTCTCAGGGTGGATGCGTTCGAGCAGGAAGGTGGCGGCGATGTAGGACATGTCGAACGGCGGGTCCTGGCGCATGAGGACCACGTCCATGTCCGAGAGGTCGAGGTCGACCGGCTCGCCGAGGGTGAAGTGATTGCCCGCTTCGCGGCGCAGTTCCAGCGGTTCGGACCGCGCCGTGACCCGGCCGTCCCGATGGCTGAGGCCCGTATGTTCATAGTGCCAAAGTTCGTAGCCACGCCGTTGCGCCTCGAGGCCGAGTACGAAGGTACTGTCGCCCTCAATATCGATGGTGCTCACATGGTCCATCTGAATGGCCACCCGTAAGACCATGGCGGTCTCCTCGCTGATCAGGAAATGGTCACGGTTCCCGGACCTTAGTTAAGCCGCTGGCGCAGTTCCTGCAATAGGCGCGCTGCGTTGTAGCGCGAGTCGCCGGTGCCGCCCCGTTTCAGGTACTCCTCAAGAGCGGCGATGGCGCGCCGCCGATTGTCGAGCCGGGCGTGAAGGAAACCGCACTCGCGCCACAGATGCGCCGTATCGGGGGCGAACAGCAACATCGTCTCGATGACCTCGGCGGCCTCGTCCATGCGGTCCTGACGCAGGAGCCGCGACCGCACCCGGCCCTGCAGGCGCATCAGCACTTCCCGGTCGGCCATTTCCTGATAATCGGCCGGCCGCAGCTCGGCATGTTTCCCGGACAGGCCCTTCACCATGTCGCGAAGCTCCTTGGGCCCGATCCTCTCACCGCCGGCAAAGGGATCAAGCAGGGCCCTCTCCCCATTATGTTCGAGGCGGACCAGGAAGCGCCCCGGGAAATCGATGCCGACGGCCGACCATCCGAGCGTGCGAAGGGTTGCCAGGTAGACGACACCGAGTGCGGCCGGCACGCCGATGCGGCGGTCGATGACACGGGTCAGGTTGGTGGCATCGGGATCGTCGAAGGTGTCCTCCGTACCCGAATAGCCGAAGCGTCGGGCGACGACCTGAACAAGGGCCTCGATCCGCTGGTCCAGGTCGACGCCCCTTTTGCCGCTGACGTAGGCGGCAGTCTCGGCGGCGAGTTCGCCAAGGTGGCGTCGGTAGGGCTGCAACCGGACGCCGGGCCTGTCGACGGCGGCCAGATCGAGCGCCGTCTCGGCCAGCGGGAAGTCTTCGTCGGCGCACTGGCCGGCGGCGACCAAACGGGTCCGAATGTCGGGCGGCGCCTTCACGAAGCGGCGTCTTTTACGCGCACGTGGCTGATCACCCGGCGCACGTAACCGATGGACCGCGCATGCGCGACGACGCGGTCGAGCTCGGATTGATCAAGAGCGATGCCGATGAGATAGACCGTGCCGTTAACGGTTTCGATGGCGTAATTGATGGCGTGGACGCTCCGATCGAGGGTCAGCTTTGACGTCAACTGCGCCGTCACCCAGGAGTCCTTGGCCATGTCGACGAAGCCCGAATCGCTGACCTGAATCTCGTTGAGGACGTCCTTCACGCCCTCGACCTTCCAGGCTTCACGTATGGCCTCGACCAGCATCGCCTCGTCGGGAACGGCGCCGGTCAGTAGCACCCGCCCCTCGAACACCTCGATACCGATGCTGGTCACGTATTTCTCGCCGGCGTCGACCATCTTGAGCCGCACCTTGGCCGCCGCCGCCGTATCCGTGGCGACGGTTTTCAGGTCGCGCTCCTCGAGGGCGGCGACCCCGACGGCAGCGCCGGCACCAACGGCGGCACTGGCGCAACCGGAGACAACGGCGAGCAGCATACCCAGGACACAGAGGCGCTGGCCAACCGATCGGTAGAGTCGGTTCTTTTTCATGTTCACCCTATTCAGTCCAAGCCCGTTCTGGCGAATCGACGGTGGCGACGCCGCCATATTAAAGGCCGCGCCGCCGCCTGGGAAAGGGGTTTGATGGGCCCGCGCCGGTTATCGCGCCGGCTACCACGCCGACGACCGCGTTGGCCACCCGCCAATTGACGCCGATGGCTCAGGGTCTGTCTCAACCGCCCGGCCGCCAGGCGTCCGGTAGGTGCACGGGCGGGCGCAAACCGGTCACCACCACCGCATCGAAACGAATATCGCAGCCCCCGAGATCCGGCCGCATCTGCAGGAAGGCCTCGGCGGCCCGCGCGATCCGCCTCGCCTGGCGCGGCGTGATCGCCGCCAGACCCTGGCCCGGCCTCCTGCGGGCCTTGACCTCGACGAAGCAGACGGTCGCGCCGCGTCTGGCGATCAGGTCGATCTCACCGACCGGAACCGAAAACCGCTGCGCCAAAATCCGATATCCCTTGACGCGCAGCCACCAGGCCGCCGCCGATTCCGCCGAAAGGCCGAAGCGATAGGCACGCCGCCGGTCGCGGGCCTTCCTCACGTCGCCTGTTTCTTGATGGAGAGTGCCATCTGGTAGACCTGTTTGCGGGGCCGCCCGGTCTCGTCGGCGACAAGCTGGGCCGCATCCTTCACGGAGAGACCGGCCAGGGCCTCTCGAAGCCGGCTCGCGATTTCCTCTTCATTGGGCCCGGCCGGCTCCGCTGGCGGGCCGACGACGACCACGACCTCGCCTTTCGGCGGCCCCTCCCCGGTGTAAAACTCCACCAGGGATGCAAGCGATCCGGGCCGCGTCTCCTCGAAGACCTTGGTCATTTCCCGGACGACCGCACCCTGGCGGTCGCCCAGTACGGCCGCCATGTCAGCGAGCGACGCGGCGAGCCGTTTCGCCGATTCGAGAAAGACCAGGGTCGCGGGGACGGCCTGCAATTCGGCCAGGACCTTGCGCCGCGCGCCCTTCTTGCTCGGCAGGAAACCCTGAAACAAGAACCGGTCGGCGGGCAGGCCCGAAAGGACCAGCGCGTTGACGGCAGAGGACGGTCCCGGCAGGGCGATCACCGGAACGCCCGCCAACCGGGCCGCTTCGACCAGGCGGTAGCCGGGGTCCGAAATCAACGGCGTTCCGGCATCCGAGACCAACGCCATGCTTTCGCCGTCTTTGAGTCGTTTCATTAGTGCGGGACGAACCGCCTTGGCGTTGTATTCATGGTAGGAAAAGAGCCGCGCCCGGATGCCGTGACGCTTCAGAAGGGCGCCCGTAACGCGGGTATCCTCGCACAGCACAAGGTCGACCTCGGTAAGCACGGTCAGCGCCCGGAGCGTGATGTCGGCGAGGTTTCCGATGGGTGTGGCGACGATGAATAGACCCGCCGGGCCGGTGTCGTCGGAAGGTTTACAGAGGGCGGCGCCGTCATTAGGCTTTGTTGCCGCCGGATGACGGTCTCCGGCAGGCAACGCGGGATGGGATTTTGATGTTCGGCTTTTGGCCATATTGCAAGAACCGACGTTTCCTTGTCGCCGCATTTACCGGTGTCGGGCTGGCCGTCGCCGGGCTGGCCGTCGCCGGGTGCCAGTCTCCGCTAAACCAGGGTGGCGTTCAAGTCGCCTCGCCGGCGCGACCCCCGGCGACGTCCACATCGGCTATCGACCAGCCGCCCCGATCACACGACCTGCCGCCGGTCGCCGGTCCGCGCCTGCCGACGCGGGCACCGGCCGTCGAGGCCCCGCAACAAACCGCGGCAACAACGGCCGTGGAGCCGCCGAAACTGCCGTCTTTCCTGCCCTATCTGGAGAGACGCCCGGAAATCACGGCGCCACAGGAACCGCTGCGCTCCAGCGTACCGCCGCCGGCGACCTCTGACACCGTCCGGGTCGGCCTGTTGCTGCCGTTGAGCGGACGCAACGCGCAGGTCGGCCGCGCCATGCTCAACGCCGTGCAGCTGGCGCTGTTCGATTTCGCCGACCAGCGCCTCGAACTTCTACCCAACGACACCGGGGGCACGGCCGAGGGTGCGGCCATCGCCGCCCAGCTCGCCATCGGCGACGGCGCCTCGGTCATCCTGGGCCCGCTGCTCGCCCGCTCAGCAGTCGCCGTGGCACCGGCGGCGCGGGCGGCGAACGTGCCGGTCATCACCTTTTCCAATGACCGCTCCGTGTTCGGCAACGGTGTCTATTCCTTAGGTTTCCTGCCGGCCGCCCAGATCGAGCGGGTGACCCGCTTCGCCTATACCAAAGGGATCAGCCGTTTCGCCGCCCTGGCGCCGGACAACACCTATGGCCACCGCGTCGTCGACGCCTATCGGGAAACCCTGGCCCGGCTCGGCGCCGAGCTGGTTCAGGTCGCCTTTTACGATCCGTATGCCCAGGAGTTCACCGAGCCGGTCCGCATCCTGGCCGACTATGATCACCGCCGAAAGGCGCTGCTCGAGCAACGCGAAGAACTGGAGGCCAAGGACGACGAAGTGTCGAAGATGGCCCTGAAACGGCTCGAAAACCTGCAGACCCTCGGCGACCTGCCGTTCGACGCCTTGCTCGTCGCCGACGGCGGTGAACGCCTGCAATCGGTGGCGGCGCTACTGCCTTTCTACGATATCGACCCGGCCAAGGTGCGCATGCTCGGTACCGGGGACTGGGACGTTCCCGGCCTTGGCAAGGAGCCGGCGCTGGTCGGCTCCTGGTTCGCCGCGCCGCCGCCGACGGCGCGGACAGATTTCGTCAAACAATACCGGGACCTCTACGGCGCCCCGCCGCCCCGGCTGGTCACCATGGCCTACGACGCGGCGGCCCTGGTCGCCGTTCTGGCGCGCACCGAGGGCGGTCCCAACTTCACGGCCGCCGCCCTGACCAACCCGAGCGGGTATTGGGGCCGCGACGGCGTCTTCCGGTTCCGCGCCGACGGCGCTTCCGAGCGCGGTCTCGCCGTTCTCCAGGTCGGGCGCGACAAGAACAAGGTGATCAGCCGCGCACCCAATACCTTTCAGGCGGCCATCAACTAATTTCGACGATTAACCGACGGCGCCTGGCGATACCGATTCCTGTACCCGGCCCCCTGTTAGCGGGAAGACTAATTGGATTGACCGCCCTCGGCCACCGGCAGGAGCAACGTCGACAAGACCGCGTTCAGCCGCAAAAGACCGGCCGGCGTCGCCGTGATGCCGTCGATGCGCTCGGCCAGGAACCCGCCCTCAACAAGCCGGGCCACGGCGACGGGGTCGATCAGTGAATTCAAGGGGACGCCGGCGCGGCGCTCGAAGACGGCGGCATCGATACCCTTGCTCAGCCTAAGACCGCTCAACAGCAGTTCCTCGCCTCTCGCGGTCGGGGACAGCCGCCGGCGCTTGGCGGTGCCCCGGCCTGCCGTCTCGACGGCGCCCAGCCAGGCCTCGGGAGCGGCCTGTTGATGAACGGCCTCGGTGCCCTCTTGGCCGGCCAGGCGGCCGTGCGCACCGGGACCGATGCCGGCATAATCGACGCCAAGCCAGCAGGCGAGATTGTGGCGGCAGGCCTCGCCTGGCCATGCATGGTTTGAGATCTCGTAAGCCGGCAGACCGGCCGCCGCCGTCATCTCCTGGGTGATCTCGTAGAGTTCCGCCCCGAGGTCGTCGTCGCAGCCGGCGATCCGGTCCCGGAAAAAAGGCGTGCCCGGTTCGATGGTCAACTGGTAAAGGGAAAGATGGCCGCCGGCTCGATCGATGGCTTCCGCAAGCTCATGTCGCCACGCCGCCGCTGATTGCCCGGGCCGGGCGTATATGAGATCGAAGGAATAGCGGGCGAAGATCCGGCGTGCTGTGTCGAGGGCTCGCCTCGCCGCATCCACCGTATGTTCACGGCCGAGGAACGACAGGGCCTTGTCGTCGAAGCTTTGAACACCGAGAGATAATCGATTGACGCCGGCGTCCGCATAGTCGGCGAAACGCGTTTCCTCGACCGACGTCGGATTGGCCTCCAGCGTCACTTCAAGATCGTCCGCCGGCGTCCACAGAGACGCCGCCGTCTCGATCACCGAGGCGACCGTGCCGGGGTCCATGAGCGATGGCGTGCCGCCGCCGAAAAAGATGCTGACGAGGCGCCGCGGTCCGGCCTCCGCCGCCGTCGCCGTCAATTCCGTAAGCAATGCGCGGCGCCAGCGTTCCTGATCGATCTTGACCGCCACATGGGAGTTGAAGTCGCAGTAGGGGCACTTGGCGAGACAGAACGGCCAATGCACGTAAAGTGCGATGGGGACGGCGAGCGGTTCGTTCATGAGCCGTTCAGGGGCCAGGCAAAGATCATTTCGTCGACCATAACGCCGCGGAACTCCCGATTCTGGCGGGCCACCTCGTTGCCGCCCATGGCCCGGTAGAACGCCACGGCCGGATTGGTCGAAAGCACGAGGGCGACCATGGATTGGAAACCGTCGCCGGTGAGCCCGGCCTTGACCGCGTTCAACAACCGCCGGCCGATGCCGTAGCCGTGGTGGCGGCGCAGCAGGTAAAGCGCCGTCAGTTCCGCGTCGTGATCGAGCAGAAGGTCGCGGATGGCGCCGCCGGTGGCGAAACCGACGACCGGTCCGTGCGGGATTTCGGCGACGGCGGCATGACCGCCAAGCCCCGGTTCAAGGCGCTTTCGCCATTGCTCGCGGGCATCGTCCGGTTCGGCGACGTCATCGATCAGGGAGTCCGGCAACAGGCCCGTGTAGGTCTCCCGCCAACACCGGCAGTAAACATCGGCGATGGCGTCGGCGTCCGCCGGAATGGCCTGCCTGACGACGACGACACCGGCCATCAGCGCCTCATCACGCCTCGAAACAGGCGGCGACCAGTTGCCGGAAGGCGTCGGCCCGGTGGCTGATTTTATGTTTCTCCGCCGGTTCGAATTCGCCGAAGGTGATGTCGTAGCCGTGCGGCAGGAAGATCGGGTCATAGCCGAACCCCCTGTCGCCGCGCGGCGGCCAGACCAGGGTGCCGTCGACCCTTCCTTCGAAGGTTTCCATGTGGCCGTCGGGCCAGGCCAGGGTCAGGGCGGCGACGAAATAGGCGCTGTGATCGTCCTTTCCGGCGAGCTCGTCCTCGACGCGCCGCATGGCGACGCTGAAATCCTTCTCCGGCCCGGCCCAGCGGGCCGAGTAGATGCCGGGTTGGCCGCCGAGGGCGGGAACGACGAGGCCCGAATCATCGGCCAGGGCCGGCAGGGCGGCGGCCGTCGCCGCGGCGAGAGCCTTGATCTCGGCGTTGGCGCGGAAGCTGTCGCCGTCCTCGACGGGCTCCGGCAAATTCATTTCGCCAGCGGAAAAAACCCGTGTTCCAAAAGGTTCCAGGAGATCGCCGATTTCCCGGACCTTGCCCGGATTGTGGCTGGCGATGACCAGCATGGGGTCGCGGGAACGCCGAGTCATGGCCGGTTCAATCCGTGCCCAACGTCTTTTTCTGAGCCGCGACCAGCTCGTCGACCCCCTTGCGGGCGAGATCCATCAGATCGTTGAACTGGCCGGCCGAAAAGGGCTCGTCTTCCGCCGTGCCCTGGATCTCGACGATGCCGCCGGAACCGGTCAGCACGAAATTGGCGTCGGCGCCGGCGTTCGAATCCTCGTCATAATCGAGGTCGAGCACCGCTTCGCCCTGGTAGAGACCGCAGGAAACGGCGGCGACCGCATCGGTCAGCGGGATCGTCTCGATGATACCCAGCTTGACGCAACGCTCGAAGGCGCGATGAAGCGCTACGTAAGCGCCGGTGATCGAGACCGTGCGGGTACCGCCGTCGGCCTGGATGACGTCGCAATCGACACGGACCTGGATCTCGCCCATGGCCGTCAGGTCGGTCACGGCGCGTAGGCTGCGGCCGATCAGACGCTGGATTTCCTGGGTTCGGCCCGACTGTTTGCCGCGCGCCGCTTCGCGGTCGGTGCGCGTGTTGGTCGAACGCGGCAGCATGCCGTATTCGGCGGTGATCCAGCCGCGCCCGGAATCGCGCATCCACGGCGGCACCCGCTGCTCGACGGTCGCCGTGCACAGAACATGGGTATCGCCGAACCGCGCCAGGCACGATCCTTCCGCATGTTTGGAGAAATCCGGTTCCAAGATCACGTCCCGCATCTGGTCGGCGGCCCGGCCCGATGGTCTCATGTCGACCTCCCTCAAGTCCCTCGGCGCCGTCATCCGCGGCGCGCCGGAAAGCTAGCCCGGCGCCGTCACAAGGTAAAGGCCGGGCTCCACGGGCGTCGTGTGACCGAACACCGCGATTGCCGGTATCCGGTCTTCGCCCTGGACCCCGCCCCTGGTCTTCACGTTGACGGCGGGCCTGGGCCCGCCTAAATTCCAGGCACGCGGCATCCGGAAACGGACGACGGCATGATTTCCGAGCTTAATGAACGTTCCCGAGAGATCTTTCGAGAGATCGTCGACAGCTACCTGAAGACCGGCGATCCCGTCGGCTCGCGGACCCTGTCGAGGCGCCCTGGCATCGACGTTTCGCCGGCGACCATCCGCAACGTCATGGCCGACCTCGAGGACCTGGGACTGTTGTTCGCGCCGCATACGTCGGCCGGCCGGTTGCCGACGGAAGCCGGCTTGCGCCTTTTCGTCGACGGCTTCCTGGAAGTCGGTAACCTGCCGCAAACCGAACGCGAACGCATCGAGGAGCAATGCGCCGGAACCGCACATAGTGTCGATTCCCTTTTGGCCGATGCGACGGCGACGCTGTCCGGGCTCAGCGGCTGCGCCAGCATCGTTTTCGCGCCGAAGTCCGAGCGCCCGCTCAAACACATCGAATTCGTCAATCTCAACCCGGGGCGCGCCTTGGTCGTCCTGGTCGCCGAGACCGGGGTCGTCGAGAACCGCATCCTGCGCCTGCCGGAAGCCGTGCCGGCCTCGACCTTGGTGCAGGCGACGAACTTTCTGAGCGCGCGCTTGGTCGGGCGCACCCTGGATCAGGCCTACGACGAGATCATGACCGAGTTGGAAGACCATCGGGCCCGGCTCGACGAGTTGACCCGCAAGGTCGTCGAAAGCGGCCTCGCCACCTGGGCCGGTGGGGCCGGCGGCGAAAGCGACGGTTCGCTTATCGTCCGTGGCCAGTCCAATCTTCTCGAAGACGTTTCCGGGGCCGCCGATCTCGAGCAGATCCGCGGACTTTTCGAAACGCTTGAAACGAAGGAACAGATGTTGAAGCTGTTGTCCCTTGCGGATACGGCGGAAGGCGTCCAGATATTCATCGGTGCCGACAACGACCTGTTCAACGTCGCCGGCTGTTCGATGATCGTTGAATCTTTCAAGGACAGCGATGAGCGGGTGATCGGCGCCATCGGCATCATCGGACCGACGCGCATGAACTATGCGCGGATCATCCCGATGGTCGATTACACGGCGAAGCTGATCGGCCGCGTCATCGGCTAACGATTTTGATTTGAGACCATTCTAGAGCGACTCCACAGGAACCATGTCAGAGAACGAACCGAAAAACGAACAACCCGAACCCACCGAGACCGAGGCTCCGGCCGACGGCACCGAACCCGCCGCCGCCGAGGGCGAGATACCGCCAGGCGAGACGGAACCGGCGGCCGAAACCGCCGCGCCCGGCGACGACGCCCAAGCGGTGCCGGAAACCGACGGCGAGGCCGAGGAGGAGGCGGAGGTCGAGGCCGACCCTCAGGAACGCATCGAGATCCTCGAGGCCAAGGTCTCGGATCTCAACGACAAGCTGCTGCGGGCCATGGCGGAGACCGAGAACGTGCGCCGCCGGGCCCAGCGCGACCGCGAGGATGCGGCCAAGTATTCCCTGAAATCCTTCGTCGAACAGATGCTGACTGTCGCCGACAACATGGGTCGCGCGCTGCACAGCATCGACCCCGAGGCCCGGACCCAGGACCCGGCGCTGGAGAACATCGCCGTCGGCGTCGAAATGGTGAACCGGGAACTGCTGAGCAGTCTCGAGCGCTTCGGCATCAAGCCGATCGAGGCCCTTGGCCACCGCTTCGATCCCATGCGCCACGAGGCGATGTTCGAGATCGAGGACAAGGAGACCGCCGCCGGCACCGTCGCCCAGGTCCTCGAGGTCGGATACATGCTGCACGACCGCACGCTTCGCGCCGCCAAGGTCGGTGTCACCAAGGGCGGTCCGAAGGAGATTCCGGGCGAAGACAAGGGTGACGAGGACGCCGCTGTCGAGGCCCAGGTCCGCGAGGGTCAGGCGGCCTACGAACAAAAAGGCGGGGAGGCCGGTTCGACACTCGACGAAGAGCTTTAAGGGCCCCCGCCCGATGAGCTCGAAAGCCTTTGATTCCAAGCCCGAGAGTGTTGCGGGATCGGAGTCGCCGGCCTATATAACGCGCGCAGCCCGCGACGTCGGGCTGATGGATTAAAACCGAAGGGGATTCACGGGGTGCCCTCTGGGGCCTCGGAGGGTCTGCCGCAAACAACGAGGATCACATGAGCAAGGTTATCGGTATCGACCTGGGTACCACCAATTCCTGCCTCGCCATCATGGACGGCAAGGATGCCAAGGTCATCGAAAACGCCGAGGGCGCGCGCACGACGCCGTCCATGGTCGCCTTTACGGACGAGGAACGCCTCGTCGGCCAGCCGGCCAAGCGTCAGGCCGTGACCAATCCGGAAAACACCCTATTCGCCATCAAACGCCTGATCGGGCGTCGTTTCGACGATCCGATCACCAAGAAGGACCAGAAGCTGGTTCCCTACAATATCGTCAAGGGCGACAACGGCGACGCCTGGGTCGAGGTCGACGGCAAGAAGTATTCGCCCAGCCAGGTCAGCGCCTTCATCCTGCAGAAGATGAAGGAGACGGCGGAGAGCTACCTGGGTGAGGACGTCACCCAGGCCGTGATCACGGTGCCCGCCTACTTCAACGATTCGCAGCGCCAGGCGACCAAGGACGCCGGCAAGATCGCCGGCCTCGAAGTCCTCAGGATCATCAACGAACCGACCGCCGCGGCGCTCGCCTACGGCCTCGAGAAGAAAGAGACCGGCACGATCGCCGTCTACGACCTCGGCGGCGGCACCTTCGATATCTCCATTCTCGAGATCGGTGACGGCGTCTTCGAGGTCAAATCGACCAACGGTGACACCTTCCTCGGCGGTGAGGATTTCGACATCCGCATCGTCGATTGCCTGGCCGACGAGTTCAAAAAAGAGAACACCATCGATCTCAGGGACGACAATCTGGCCCTGCAGCGCCTCAAGGAGGCCGCCGAGAAGGCCAAGATCGAGCTGTCGAGCGCCATGCAGACGGAAGTGAACCTGCCGTTCATCACCGCCGACCAGTCCGGCCCCAAGCACCTCAATATCAAGCTGACCCGGGCCAAGCTGGAAGCCTTGGTCGAAGACCTGGTCGAGCGCACGGTCGAGCCCTGCAAGCGGGCGCTGAAGGATGCCGGGCTCAACGCCGGCGAGATCGACGAGGTGATCCTGGTCGGCGGCATGACCCGCATGCCCAAGGTCCAGGAAACGGTGCAGGCCTTCTTCGGGCGCGAGCCGCACAAGGGCGTCAATCCGGACGAGGTCGTCGCCATCGGCGCCGCCATCCAGGGCGGTGTGCTGAAGGGCGACGTCAAGGACGTCCTGCTCCTCGACGTGACGCCGCTGTCGCTCGGTATCGAGACCCTGGGCGGCGTGTTCACGCGCCTGATCGACCGCAACACGACGATCCCGACCCGCAAGAGCCAGGTCTTCTCAACCGCCGAGGACAACCAGACGGCGGTCACCATCCGCGTCTTCCAAGGCGAGCGCGAGATGGCGGCGGACAACAAGATCCTGGGGCAGTTCGACCTGGTCGGCATCCCGCCGGCCGTGCGCGGCATGCCGCAGATCGAGGTCACCTTCGATATCGACGCCAACGGCATCGTCAACGTCTCGGCCAAGGACAAGGCGACGGGCAAGGAGCAGCAGATCCGCATCCAGGCCTCCGGCGGTTTGTCGGACGACGATATCGACCGCATGGTCAACGAGGCCGAACAGCACGCCGACGACGACAAGAAGCGGCGTGAGATGGTCGAGATCCGCAATACGGCCGATTCGCTGATCCACGCCTCCGAGAAGAACCTCAAGGAATACGGCGACAAGGTCCCCGACGACGACAAGAAGGCGATCGAGGACGCCATCGCCGCCTTGAAGGAATCCCTCGAGGGCGAGGACACGGACGATATCAAGGCGAAGACGGAGGCCCTTTCCGAAGTGTCGATGAAACTGGGCGAGGCCATGTACAAGGCGGCCCAGGCTGAAGGCGGCGACATGCCTGACATGGATGCCGCCACCGGCGACTCCGGGGAGTCTTCGGCGCCCGGCGATGATGCGACGGTCGTCGATGCCGACTTCGAGGAAGTCGACCCCGATCAGGAAAAGAAAGACTGATCCGGCTATGGTGGCGCCGGGCGCGGGTGTTGCCAACGCGACCCTGCCGTCCGGCCTACCGGCCTCCGGTCTTTCCGGCACCTTGGTAAACCGCTAGGTTCCGTCCCATGGCGAAACAGGACTATTACGATACCCTCGGCGTCGACCGAGGCGCCGACGCGGATTCCATCAAGAAGGCCTACCGCAAGCTCGCCATGAAATACCATCCGGACCGTAATCCGGACGACGCCAAGGCCGAACAGCAGTTCAAGGAAGTCAACGAGGCCTACGAGGTCCTCAAGGACGACGAAAAGCGCGCCGCCTACGACCGCTTCGGCCATGCCGCCTTCGAACAGGGCGGCCCCGGCGGCCCCGGCGGTTTCGGCGGCGGTTTCGCCTCCGGTTTCGCCGATATCTTCGATGAGATGTTCGGCGAGTTCGGCATGGGTGGGGCACGCCGCGGCGGTGGGCGCCCCGGCAAGGGCGCTGATCTCCGCTTCAATATGGAAGTCTCCCTCGAAGATGCCTTCGAGGGCAAGCAGACCGATATTCGCGTGCCGACGTCGGTCAGCTGCGATTCGTGCCACGGCACCGGCGCCGAAGGCGGCGCCAAACCGGTCACCTGCGGGACCTGCCATGGCCACGGCCGGGTGCGGTCGCAGCAGGGTTTTTTCACGGTCGAACGGACTTGTCCGACCTGCCAGGGCACCGGTGAGACCATCAAGGACCCGTGCCGCACCTGCGCCGGCTCGGGGCGTGTGCAGAAGGAGAAGAAGCTCAGCGTCAACATCCCGGCCGGCGTCGAGGACGGCACCCGCATCCGCCTGGCCGGCGAAGGTGAGGCGGGCCTGAGGGGTGCGCCCGCCGGCGACCTCTACATCTTCCTCACCGTGGCGCCGCACCGCTTCTTTCAGCGGGACGGCGCCGACATCTATTGCCGGGTACCGATCCCGATGACCCGCGCCGCGCTCGGCGGCACCATCGAGGTGCCGACGGTCGAGGGCAAGTTGGCGCGCATCACCATCCCGTCGGGCACGCCGACCGGCCACCAGTTCCGCCTCAAGGGCAAGGGCATGACCATCCTGCGTTCCAAGGCCCGCGGCGACATGTTCGTCCAGGCCATGGTCGAGACCCCGGTCAATCTCAGCAAGCGCCAGAAGGAACTGCTCGAGGAATTTGAGAACGAAAGCCCGACCGATCAGACCAGCCCGCAGTCGCACGGGTTCTTCGACAAGGTCAAGGACCTGTGGGAGGATCTCAAGGAATAGGCCGTTTGCGGCATTCCGCTGGCGCTGCCGCCTGGTTCGGTCATTTTGCTGAAAGGCCAGGTGCGGGACATGGAAACCATCTTTCCCGCCGTCATCACCGCCGTCGTGCTGGCCTATCTGTCAGCCGGCCTGCTGCCTTGGTTGAGGGGGCGCTGGCGCCGCGTCGCCTGGACCCTGATCGGCCTCTACGCAACGCTGCACCTCGTTACCGTCGTCTGGGCCTGGTCGACGGGCGACCTCGAGCACCTGATCGCCGTCGCCAACCGTTTGTTCCTGGAGATTGCCGGTCTCGCCATCGTCTACGGCATCAGCTGGGGCATCGGCGCGGTTATCCAAATCGTTCACGCCACGCGTGATGACCGGCGGCGGGCACGGCGGGAAAAGGACCGGGCCCGCGACTGACGGCACCGAAATAGCGGCGCCTTCAACCCTTCGTGAATTGCCGCGACAGTTGAGTAGACTAGTCTTCCGTCAGAGCCCAACCGAGAGGTGAACGATGACGCCCTTTGCCGAAATCCGTGAACGTGCCGAAGCCCGCAAGGGCGGCGCCGCGGCCCTGGCGGAACTCATGCCGCCAGTGAAGTCGCCGGACGAACTTCGCAGGATCCCCGACCGCCGCTGGCTCGCCGGCATGACCAAGCGCATCTTCCAGGCCGGTTTCGTATGGAAGGTAATCGACAACAAGTGGGACGGTTTCGAGGCGGCCTTCGAGGGCTTCGACCCGAAACGGCTCGCCTACCTCTCGGACGACGACATGGATCGTCTCGTGTCCGACGAGCGGATTATCCGCAACGGCCAGAAGATCGCCACCGTACCGCATAACGCCGGCCTGCTGCTCGAACTGGCCGGCGAACACGGCTCGGCGGCGGCCTGCTTCGCCGACTGGCCGGACGAGGATTTCGGCGGTCTGCTCGACATGCTGAAGCGCCGCGGCAAACGCTTGGGCGGCAATACGGGCCAGATGTTCCTGCGCTTCATGGGCAAGGATTCGTTCGTTTTGTCGGGCGACGTTGCCCGTGCCCTGATCGCCGCCGGCGTTGTCGACAAGGAACCGAAATCGAAGCGCGACCTGGCCGCGGTCCAGGACGCCTTCAACGCTTGGCGGGCCGAGAGCGGCTGGCCGATGACCCATATCAGCCGCACGCTGGCGATGAGCGTCGACTGACGGCGTTTCTCCATCAGACGCCGTCAGTCGCCGGCGAAGGCTTCTTCCGTTACCCGTTTGATCCACTGGCGAAAGGCGGCGACCTTGGGCTTGTCGATGCTGCGTTTCGGGCAGACGAAAAAGAGCCCGAACTCGTCGGGTGCGGCGACACTGAGGTCGAAGGGACGGACCAGGCGCCCGGCCTTCAGGTCGTCCGAAGCCAAAAGCGCGCTCGCCAGCGCTACGCCTTGGCCGGACTTTGCCGCCTGCAGGGCGGTCAGCGACTGTTTGAAGCGCGGACCTTTCTTGTAATCGACGGAGTCGATGCCGGCGGCGCCGAGCCACATCTTCCAGGTCGGCCACGGCTCCTCCTCGCCCCACCAGTCGATATGGATCAGGCGATGGTGAACCAAATCCTCCGGCGTCCGTAGCGGGTGCGGGCCGGTGAGCAAATCAGGGCTGCACACGGGGAACTCCCTTTCGCGCGGCAGCGCCTCGACGAACATGTCCGGATAATTCCCGTTGCCGAACCGGATGGCGGCGTCGACGCCGTCGCGGTCGAAATCGACGACCCGGTCGGAGACGTCGAGCAGGAGATCGATCTCCGGGCAGAGCTCGCGAAACTCGTCGAGGCGGGGAACCAGCCAAACACCGAAGGAGACGGCGGTGCTGACCGTCATCGGGCCGGCCTCCTCCGTCTCGCGCATGCGTTCGACGGCTTCGGAAAGCTTGGCCAATCCCTCGGTGAGAAGCGGCCTGGCCACCGAGCCGGGTTTGGTGATCTCGAGGCCGCGGGGCAACCGTTGAAAGAGCGTCACGCCGAGCGTGTCCTCCAGGCCCTTGACCTGATGACTGACCGCCGCCGGCGTCACGTTGAGCTCTTCGGCGGCCTTGACGAAGCTCTTGTGACGGGCCGCCGCCTCGAAGGCGCGCAGGGCATTCAGGGGTAACAGTCCGGTTTTCATATGGCCTAAATTTCCTAATGCATCTGATGAGAAACTATCGTTTGTGATCGTTCAGGACAATAGATAAATCTATAGGCAAGGACGCATACGCGACCTTCAAAAGGAATAGCATTACTCTGTCTTAGGAGACCGGCCATGTCATACGCTCCAACCTTTACCAACTGGCGCCACGCCCCGGTTTCGGCCGTTCGTTGGCGGACCCCTGGATTCGTCTTCACGATCCGGCGCGTCGTCACCAATGTCTTGGAGGTATGGCGCGCGGCCCGCTGCGAGGCGATCAGCCGGCGCGCCCTGGCCGAGTTGTCACCCGAGCTCCGGGCCGACGTCGGCATCACGGAAGACCGCCGCTGGGAAGCCGAGAAATCCTTGGCCTGCCACATTCGCTATCTGTAAGGCATCGTAATCTGCATGCCGGTTGCCCTACCGGCAGAAAGTGGCCCCCGGATTTCTCGCTCATCCGGGGGCTGTTTCTTTTGGGATCCTCGGGAATTAACCGGTCAGGTTCTTCATTCCGGTGATGGCGCCGGCGATATGTTCGGCGATCCGGTTGACGGCGTCATGGTCCTCGGGCGGGATGTCGAACCGCCCGATTAGGGCGATGGCGTAGGCGTCTTCAGCATGGCGGTAGTGGCCGTCGATAATGGCAATGGTCAGCAATTCGGCGACACAGATCAACTGGGCGCCCCTGTCGCCGTTGAAGGCATGCAACGCCGCCTCCTCGCCGTCATCGCTGGGGCCCCGCCGTTCGATCAGACCGGCCTCCCAGTAGAGTCGGTTCAAATAGGAGACCTCCTCGTCGGCGACGATATCGTCGGCCAGGATCATTTGGTTGGCGAGATCGAAAAACGCCTTTTTCTGTAAGTCGCTCAGGGCGTGAATGAACATTGCCGTCGCCTCCCCCCTCCGAAAACGGTTTTGTCATTATGGCGTAACGTTACCACGGAGCGCCATGCAGATAGAACCGTCTCATAGCGGGCGGAATGATCCGCTTTCATTCGGCGGCGGTTTTCTTTTCTGGAAAACCGACCGGCGGTTCCTTATTGATGGCATCCGCACGGTGTCCATTGGGGGAGAACGGTGGTGAAAATCGGCATAGTCGGATGCGCCGGCCGCATGGGCCGGATGCTGGTCTCGGAGATCGAGAATTCGGACAAGGCGACCTTGGCCGGCGGTACGGAACCACCGGGCAGTCCCCACCTCGGCCAGGACCCGGCGGTCCTCGCCGGATGCGAGCCGACCGGCGTGGCAATCGTCGAGGATGCCGCCGCCCTGTTCGAGGCCTCGGACGCGGTAATCGACTTTACGGCGCCGGCGGCAACGGTGGTCCATGCGGCGCTCGCCGCCGAAACGCGAACCGCCCTGACCGTCGGCACCACCGGACTGTCGGAAGAGGATTCTTCGAAACTGAAAACCGCCGCCGAACGAACCGTCATTGTTCAGGCGGCCAATTTCTCCATCGGTGTCAATCTGCTCCTCGGCCTGACCGAGCAGGTCGCCCGTATCCTCGGCGGTGATTTCGACATCGAGATTCTCGAGATGCATCACCGCCACAAGGTCGATGCGCCGTCCGGGACCGCGCTGGCCTTGGGCGATGCGGCGGCGGTGGGACGCCAGGTCGACCTCGAGACGGTTTCCCAACGGGTGCGCGATGGCATCACCGGGGCGCGGACCCGCGGTGACATCGGCTTTGCGACGCTCCGTGGCGGCGGTGTCGTCGGTGAGCATACGGTGATGTTTGCCTCTGAACAGGAGCGCATCGAACTGACCCACAAGGCGGCTTCGCGCGCCGTATTCGCCGCCGGCGCGCTCCGGGCGACCCTGTGGACCGAGGGCCGTGCCAACGGTTATTACACCATGCAGGACATCCTCGGCTTTTCCTGAGATCCGCGACCCGGGGGCAGGCGTCAGGCGGTACGTGGTCCGAATCCGGTCAGCGCGTCACGCAGGGCACTGGCCACTTCGTCCTGTTCCTCGGCGGTCAGGAAGGCGCCGATCGTCAAGGTGCGGCCATGGGAGCGCAGCCTGAGGCAGGTTCCCCGGCCCGATCTCGCCGCCACGTCGACCTTCAGCCACTGTGGCGGGAACGACCATTGCCGGCGGCCGCCCCAGTGGTCGACCCGTTCGATGGTGACCCGTCGTTCGGTCATCCAGATGTTCTCGACCATGCCGCCGCGTTTGTGGCTAATGCGCAGCGCCGCGTAGAGCAACAGCAGCTCGGCACCCATAAACCCGAAAACCGGCCAGGCGCCGACGACGACGAAGATCACGCCAGTCGGCAGGAAGACGAACAACAGGAATCCGAACAGGATATGGATGCCGCGTAGGGTACCACTCCGGTTGGGCCGGAGTTCGGCGTGAAAATGGACTTTGTCGCTATCGGTTTCGTACACCCGTCCAGCACCACCAGGTTGGGCCCATCCGTCATCTATAAATAAACCTGGGCGCCGTGAAGTCCAAAGATTTCTCTTGTCGCCCTCGGGCCGGAGAATATCCTTAGCCGCTCTCGGGGAGGGGCGAAAATGAAAAAAGCCGATATCGAGGAGTTCTACCGGCGCCTTCAGGCTGAGCGGCCGGAGCCGCGGAGCGACCTGCAATACGTGAACACCTTTACATTGCTGGTCGCCGTCGTTCTCTCGGCTCAGGCGACAGACATCGGTGTCAACAAGGCGACGGGGCCGCTCTTCAAGAAGGTGAAGACGCCGGAGGCCATGGTTGCGCTCGGCGAGGCGCGCCTTCGCGATTACATCAAGACCATCGGGCTCTTTAACGCCAAGGCGAAGAACGTCATCGCGCTCAGTCAGAACCTGATCGATGAACACGGTTCCCGCGTGCCCAACGATCAGAAGGCGCTGGAGGCCCTGCCGGGCGTCGGGCGCAAGACCGCCAATGTGGTTCGCAACGTGGCTTTCGGTGAGGCGACCATCGCCGTCGACACTCATATATTCCGGGTTTCCAACCGCACCGGCCTAGCCCCCGGCAAGACGCCGCTCGCCGTCGAAAAAAGGCTCGAGAAGGTTACCCCCGATGCCTTCAAACTCCATGCCCACCATTGGCTGATCCTGCACGGACGTTACACGTGCAAGGCGCGGAAACCGCTCTGCGAGGCGTGTTCGGTGATCGAGCTCTGCCGGTTCAAGGGTAAGACGACCGTTTAACGGCGCCTGATCAATTCGTTCCAAGGGCCTCAAGGCCCTATCGTTCCAAGGGCCTCAAGGCGTTATCGTTCCAAGGGCCTCAAGGCCCTATCATCCGGCCTTGGCGCGCTCCACGGTCTTCATGATGGAAACCAGGCATTCGGCGTCGGTCAGGACGTCGTTTCCCTTGGCCCGGGTCTCGAAATGGTCGACGGTCAGCGGTCCGCTGTCGCCGTCGCGGTAGAGAAAAAGGTCGAGCACGCAAGTCGGCCCCTGGTACTGCCAAATCTCGGCTGGTGCGTCGCGGCGGCGGAAAACCGGGGGGCCGAGGAGCTCGGACAACGCCCCTTCGTCCATTGAGGCCAGGGTTTCCGGCTCCGGATAAACCCGTTCCGGTACCGATTCGACCCGCGCCTCCTCGACGACCTGCGTCTCGACCGGCGGCGGCGCCTCGGCGCTGGCGGCGGACTGCTTGACGAAACGGGACTCCGGTGCCGAACGATATTCCTCGGTCGTCTGACAGGCGCCGGAAAGCAAGGCGAGAAGCAGTGCGGCGGCGACCCCCTTGTTGCCGAGCCCCTCATGGGTTTCGACGTCATTCCCCGGCGGATTCGGGGTTTTGGCCGGCGGGTTCGTCCGGGTCGGAATTGTCGATCGTCTGCATGTCGCCGGATATCTCGCCGCCCGATTCGATGACGATCCGTCCGTAACGGATGGTGCCGGCGATGCGGCCGCCGGCCCGGACGATCAGGCGGTCTCGGGCGACGAGATCACCATCGTAACGGCCGCTGATATCGGCCTCCTCCACATCGGCCGTTCCCTTGAAGAAACCGCTCGGCGCCACCTCGATGGCCCGCGCGTTCGACAACGTCACCTCGACCCGTCCCTCGACCACCAGTTTGTCGCAGGCGGTGATCTCACCGCTCAGGCAGATGTCGCGGCCGACGACGAGACGTTTCGAATCGCCCTCGCCACCCATATGGCGGTCGACCCGGCGCGTCGGCACGCCCGGGATGTCGGAAACCCGCCGCGGCACTTCCGGCTGAAAGGTCGTCGCCGTCGGCGGTTTCGCCGGCGCGTGGGTCCCTTTTCTCGAAAAGGGCTTCAGGGGCGGAGCCGAGATGTCCGGGTTGGACTTGTCGTCAGATCCCGCAGATCCCTCGTCACCCTTCTTTTTTTGAACATGCCTGCCTCTTTTCTCAAATAAATCAAACGGTTGCCGGCGGCGCTGCCTGGCGCCAGGACTGGAAGAGATGAACCATGGCCGCCGTTGCGATTACCGGAGTCACCAGATTGATGATGGGCAGTGTCATGAAAAACGCGATGACCACGCCGGTAACGAAAAGCCGGCCCCTGTAAACCCGTCGCATGTCACTGACATCGACCGGTGACATGCGCCTGAGGGCGACCAGTTCAAAATACTCCCGGCTCAGAAGATAACCGTTCACCGCGTAGAAAACAAAAGGGAAAACCGGCCCGAACAGCAGAAACGGCAGCATCAGGATGTTGAGGATGACGAACACCACGAGGAACTTCGCCGACGATAGAATCGATTGGACAAACGGCTGGCCGTCGGTCTTCTCCAGGGACGGATAATGGGTCGCCTCGACACAGTCCGCGATGTTCTCGAGAAACAGGCCGACGACGGCACTCAGGACTCCGGGGAACAGGAACCAGGTCAGGACCAGGGTGGCGAGCCCGCCCAGCACATCGACCGCCGTTTCCAGCCAGCCGGTCTGAAATAGGGAAGTATGGGTCAATAGGAAGGCGACGGTGGACCACAGCAAAATGAACACGACGATGGCGACGCCGATGCAAATCCATAGGATTTTCCGTGTCGCTCGGTCGTTTAGCTGAGATATTCCTTTAGTAACCGCTCTTAACATTTTGTTTTTCCGTGATAAAAACCTGTGGAATTGCCTGAAAAGACCCGATCAGCCGGAAATCATCTGCAATGACAGCATCTAATCCCATATACTAAACATATAGATTCAAAATACACCGTTAACGAATTGATATTCCGAATCCAATTGCCTGACGGCGGGCCCCTTGGCCGTGACCGCAACCTCTTCGCTTGAGGCTCCTGCATCGCCGGTTATACTGCGCCGCCCGCCGCCCCGGCAACGCAATTGAGCCCGCCTCCCGGGCCACGCAAACGAGAAAGGGTCCGCCATGACCGAAATCCGGCATGACGTCATCGGTATCGGCAACGCCATCGTCGATGTCGTCGTTCACGCTGAGGATGCGTTTTTGGAGAGTGAGGGCCTGATCAAGGGCGCCATGAGCCTGGTCGACGCCGAGCGCGCCGATGATCTTTACGACAAGGTCGGTCCGGCCGTCGAGTGTTCGGGTGGATCGGCCGCCAACACCATCGCCGGCCTCGCCTCATTGGGTGTGCGTTCCGCCTTTGTCGGAAAGGTGCGCGACGATTTGCTGGGCAAGGTGTTCACCCACGACATCCGTTCCATCGGCGTCGAATTCAAGACGGCGGCGGCGACCGACGGGCCGGCGACAGCGACCTGCCTGGTCCTGGTGGCGCCCGATGCGCACCGCACCATGCTCACCTATCTGGGTGCCTGCGTCGAACTCGGGCCGGAGGATATCGACGAGAATGAGATCGCCGCCTCCGCCATCACCTATCTCGAGGGCTGCCTGTGGGATCCGCCCGCCGCCAAGGAGGCTTTCGTCAAGGCCGCCGCCGTCGCTCACGCCTATGAACGCGAGGTCGCGCTCAGCCTGTCGGACCCGTTCTGCGTCGCCAGGCACAGAGATGAATTTCTGGCTCTGGTCGAAAGCCATGTCGACATCCTGTTCGCCAACGAAGAGGAGATCATGTCGCTCTATCAGGTTGACAATTTCGACGACGCCCTGCAGCACGTCCGCGGTCATTGCCGGGTCGCCGCCCTGACCCGCAGCGAAAAGGGTTCGGTCATCGTTTCCGGCGACGAGGTCCACGTGGTCGATGCCGAACCGGTTGATCATGTGGTCGACACCACCGGTGCCGGCGACGCCTTCGCCGCCGGTTTCTTGAAGGGCCTGGTTGACGGCGCCGACCTGGCCCGCGCCGCTCACCTCGGCGGCATCTGCGCGGCGGAGGTCATTTCCCATCTGGGCGCCCGGAGTGAAGTTCCCCTCGGCCAGTTGGTCGCCGACAAACTCAACTGAGCGGACCACCGGACAATCGAAGACCGTTCCATGCAGATCCATAACATCGCCATCATCGCCCACGTCGACCACGGCAAGACGACCCTCGTCGACCAGTTGCTGCGCCAAAGCGGCACCTTCCGCGCCAACCAGGCGGTCGCCGAACGGGCCATGGATTCCAACGACCTGGAACGTGAACGCGGCATCACTATTCTCGCCAAATGCACGTCGGTGGAGTGGAAAGGGGCCAGGATCAACATTGTCGACACGCCGGGCCATGCCGATTTTGGCGGCGAGGTCGAGCGAATCTTGAGCATGGTCGACGGCGTGCTTTTGCTGGTCGACGCCTCCGAGGGACCGATGCCGCAGACCAAGTTCGTCACCTCGAAGGCGCTGGCACTCGGTCTCCGGCCGATCGTCGTCGTCAACAAGGTCGACAAGCCGGACGCCCGGCCCTTCGAGGTCCAGGACGAGGCCTTCGACCTGTTCGCGGCCTTGGACGCCAGCGACGACCAGCTCGATTTCGCCACCGTATTCGCATCCGCCAAGGCAGGTTGGGCGGCTTTGGAACCCGCCGACGACGGCACCGGCATGGCGGCGCTTTTCGACCTCATCGTCGAGCGCGTGCCGGAGCCGGACGCCGAAGCCGATGCGCCTTTTTCCATGCTGGCGACGACCCTCGAAGCGGACCCCTACCTCGGGCGCCTGCTGACGGGGCGCATCCACTCGGGGCGCATCCAGGCCAACGCCACCGTACAGTCCATCGGCCGCGACGGCACGCCGGTCGAACAGACACGCATCACCAAGCTCCTCTCCTTCCGCGGCCTGGAGAGGAAACCGGTGGACGAAGCCGAGGCCGGCGATATCGTGGCGCTCGCCGGGCTCCAGGAGGCGACCGTCGCCGACACCCTGCGCACCCTTGATGTCACCGAACCCCTGTCGGCCCAGCCGGTCGATCCGCCGACGCTGGCCATGACCTTCTCGATCAACGATTCGCCGCTGTCCGGAAAGGACGGCTCGAAGGTCCAGTCGTGCGTCATCAGAGAACGCCTGTTCGCCGAATCGGAAGGCAACGTCGCCATCCGCATCACCGAAACCGCCGACAAAGACGCCTACGAGGTGGCCGGGCGCGGCGAGTTGCAGTTGGGCGTACTCATCGAACAGATGCGACGTGAAGGCTTCGAGCTCTCCATCTCACGGCCCCGGGTATTGTTCCGCGAACATGCGGAGACCGGCGAACGCCTGGAGCCTATGGAAGAGGTGCAGATCGACGTCGACGAGGCCTTTTCCGGCATTGTCGTCGAGGCGATGAGCCTGAGAAAAGGCCGGATGACGGAAATGCGCCCGTCCGGCGGCGGCAAGTCGCGCCTGACTTTTACCGCACCGTCGCGTGGCCTCATCGGTTATCACGGCGAATTCCTAACCGAAACCCGCGGCACAGGGATCATGAGTCGGGTCTTTCACTCCTATGCGCCCTACCAGGGGCCGATCCCCGGGCGGCGCAACGGGGTTCTCGTCTCCAACGCGGCCGGTAAAACGGTGGCTTATGGTCTTGCTGGGCTGGAGGGGCGCGGGCCGCTGTTCGTCGGCGCCGGCATCGAAGTTTACGGCGGCATGATCGTCGGCGAACACAGCCGCGGCAACGACCTCGAGGCCAATCCCATGAAGTCGAAACAGCTGACCAACATCCGGGCCGCCGGCAAGGACGACGCCATCCAGTTGACGCCGCCCCGGCGCATGAGCCTGGAACAGGCGATCGCCTACATCGAGGACGACGAGTTGGTCGAGGTCACGCCGAAAACGATCCGGTTGCGCAAACGCGAGCTCGATCCCAATGAACGCAAGAAGGCACTCCGCGCCAGTGCCCGCGAAAGCGCCTGATCGTCCGCGCCTTGAGCCCGGCGCTGCCGCCCGATAGGCTCGCGCCATGACCGCCGCAACTCCGTCTCCGACCGACCCCCAAAGCCTGAGACCGCCCGCGGAGTACCGGGTCTCGCCTTTCTGGCGGCTACTGCCGGCCGGCATGCGGCGGCGCTGGTGGCTGTTCCGGCCCCTCGACCTATTGGCCCGCCTGTGGCCGGCAGGCGAGCGGCACGGCCTGCTCTGCGTACGCATGGACGGCATCGGCGACATGGTCCTGTTCCGGGGCGCGCTCGATCACTATGCGGAAACCTTCGGCTTGGACCGTTCCGAGATCACGGTGCTCGGCTGCGAAAGCTGGCAGGGGATCGCGCCGCAGATCTTCGAGGGCTACAGAGTCCTCTTCATCAACGAGCACGCCTACGCCAAACGGCCCTTCTACCGTTTTCGCGTCAACCTCAGGGTTCGCCGCCTGGCGCCGGAAACAGTCGTCACCGATCAGTATTTCCGCCGCGCCCTGATGGCGGACAGCTTGACCTGGGTCACCGGAGCGCCGCGCCAGATCGTGTCGCTGCCCTATGTCAATCAGCCGACCCGCACCGAGTTCACCTACTACATGAGCCAGGTCAGCGAGGTCATCGACACCGGCCCCTATCCGACCCACGAACTCACCCGTCACGCCCGCTTCCTCACGGCCGTTGCCGGCAATGAGATCGTCGCCCAACCGCCGCGTCTTACGTGGAAACGCACCCGCGACCCGATCGCCCACGACCGCCCCTACGCCGTCCTCAATCCGGGCAGCAACGAATACGGCCGGCGCTGGCCCTTGCAGCACTACATTGACCTCGCGGCCCGCCTCGCCGAAAAGGGGCTCCGTGTCGTCTTCATCGGCAAGGGAGACGAAAAGGCCGCCGGCTCCGCCATCGCCGATGCCTGCGACGATGCGACCATCCTCGACTGGACAGGGAAGACCACGCTCGCCGATATCCTCGATCTCATGAAGGGCGCGGCGCTGGTCGTCAGCAACGACACCGGCCCGGCCCATCTCTCCATCGGACTGGGCGCACCGACTGTGGTCATCGTCGGCGGCGGCCATTTCGGCTGTTTCGTCCCCTACCCGCCGGAACTGACGCCGGAGAGCGTTCGTTTCGTTTACGAAAAGATGGACTGCTACCACTGTTTTTGGCGCTGTCCGAAACGCGAGGACCGTCGTCAGTCCTTTCCCTGTGTCGCCGCCGTCGCCATCGAAAGCGTGGAGGCGGCCTGCGACGCCGTCCTCAAGGCGGCGGACGGTTAGGGTTGGGCCCGTGAAATCCTGGCGCAACACGCTCACTGTGTACGGCGACAGGCGGGTTCTGTCGCTGATCTTTTTGGGGTTTGCCAGCGGCTTGCCTCTGGCCCTGGTCTACGCGACCCTTTCGGCCTGGCTCGCCGACAGCGGCGTCTCGCTCAAGGAGATTGGCTTCATCAGCCTGGTCGGGTTGGCCTATTCCCTCAAATTCCTGTGGTCGCCGCTGGTCGACCGATTGGACCTGCCCCTTCTCGGGCGCCTCGGACGCCGGCGCGGTTGGATGCTGGCCGCCCAGCTGGGGGTCATTGCCGCCATTTTGATGATAAGCGGTACCGACCCCGGCGCCGACGGCGGTTTGCGTTGGACCGCCATCTGGGCCGTGGCGCTGGCTTTCGCGTCGGCCACCCAGGATATCGTCATCGACGCCTACCGGACTGAGATCCTCGCCGATGAACGCCTCGGTGCCGGTGCCGCCACGCTCATTTTCGGCTACCGGATCGCCATGCTGACGTCGGGCGGCGGCGCGCTTCTGGTCGCCGATCTGTGGGGCTGGCAGGCGGCCTACGCCTCGATGGCCGTGCTCATGGGGATCGGTATCGCCGCCGTTCTCGTCAATCCCGAGCCCGACGTGCAGGTGACCGAACGCTCGCGGGCCATCGAGGACAGCGGACATATCTGGGTCGGACGTTTCGTTGCCGTTCCGGCACCGGCCCGGCGTATCATGAACTGGATCGCCGATGCCGTCGTGGCGCCGTTCCGCGAGTTCGCCGGCCGCCCCGGCTGGCTCTACATCCTCGCCTTCGTCGCGCTCTACAAATACGGCGACGCCCTGCTCGGCACCATGGCGACGCCCTTTTACCTCGACATCGGGTTTTCGCTTTCCGAAATCGGCGTCATCACCAAGGGATTCGGCCTCGCCATGACCCTTCTCGGCGCCGGCTTTGGCGGCTTCCTGGTGGCGCGTTACGGCATTATCCAGGCCCTTCTCGTGGCCGGCATCCTGCAGGCCGTCTCCAATCTCTTTTTCGTGGCGCTGGCCGTGACCGGCCCGTCCCTGGCCATGCTGAGCGTGACCATCGCCGCCGAAAACCTGACCGGCGGCATGGGCACGGCGGCTTTCGTCGCCTATCTATCGAGCCTCTGCAACATCGCCTACACGGCGACCCAATACGCGCTCTTGTCGTCGCTGATGGCGACGGCGCGCACCATTCTCGCCTCCGGCGCCGGCATTGCCGCCGAAAGCATGGGTTGGATCTGGTTCTTCATCGGAACGACGGCAGCCGCCGCGCCAGGCCTGCTGCTCCTGATCTGGATGATGCGTCGCTTCCCGGCGCCGCCGCCGACCGGGCGTCTCGCCGAGGAAACCGCCGGATGAACTTCCGCTGGCAACCGGGACGGGCTCGCGTATAACAATCGGTAACGGTCTGAAACGATCTCCCCGGAGAACGGTGAAGAGGTGCACCATGGATATCCAGAGAATACCGGTCGGAGCCAACCCGCCCTACGAAGTCAGCGTCGTTATCGAAATTCCCATCGGCGGCAACCCGGTCAAATACGAGCTCGACAAGGATTCGGGCGCCATGTACGTCGACCGCTTCCTGCACACGGCCATGTACTATCCGTGCAACTACGGCTTCATCCCGCATACGCTCTCCGAGGATGGCGATCCGACGGATGCCGCCGTTCTCGGCCAGATCCCGGTGATCCCCGGCGTCATCATCCGCTCGCGGCCGATCGGCGTGCTCGTCATGGAGGACGAGAGCGGCATCGATGAGAAGGTGCTCTGCGTGCCGGTCGACGACCTGCACCCGTTCTACGGCGATGTCGGCTCCTATCGTGACATCCGGCCGATTCAGCTCGAACAGCTCCAGCATTTCTTCGAGCACTACAAGGACCTGGAGAAAGACAAATGGGTCAAGGTTCAGCGCTGGGGTGAGGCCGAGGAGGCCATGGAACTGATCCGGCAGGGCATCGACCGGGCGGCGGCGAAGGAAGCGGAGGAAGGCTGAACGCCGGCCGGCCCTGGACGCATGGGTTCCTCCACCCCCAATCGACCCCCATGCAATCGGCCCCTCGGAATCGACAGTGGTTTCCGCTACCCTGGCAAGACCAGAAACCGGTCCGGGGTGACGCTCATGAACGATCCGAAGCCGAGTACTGTCGAACGGATGGAGATCGCCGAAAGCGACATCACGCGCCTTGATGTCGACGCCATCGTCAACGCGGCCAATGAAAGCCTGCTTGGCGGCGGCGGCGTCGACGGCGCCATCCACCGGGCTGCCGGCCCCGAGCTTTTGGCCGAATGCCGCACCCTCGGCGGCTGCCCGACCGGCGAGGCCAAGATCACCAAAGGTTACAATCTCCCGGCCCGCCACGTCATTCACACGGTCGGGCCGGTCTGGCACGGCGGCGGATCGGGCGAACCCGGGAAACTGGCGAGCTGTTACCGCCGCTCCCTCGAGGTGGCGCGCGACAACGGGCTGACGACGCTCGCCTTTCCGGCCATCTCGACCGGCGTCTACGGGTACCCGGCCGATGCGGCGGCCGGGATCGCCGTCGGCACCGTCGCCGAATTCCTCGCCGGCGAAGCCACGATCATGCGGGTCGTCTTCTGCTGTTTCGGAAACGAATCGGTGCGCCATCACGAGGCCGCCCTGGACCGCCTCGCCGCATCGGATTGACGCCAGCCGTTAGAACGGTTTGTCGCCGGCCAGTGTGACGCGGTGCATGACGCGGCGGAAGCCGTGATAATCGTTGACCGGGTTGTGCTGGGTCGCCCGGTTGTCCCAGAAAGCCACCGATCCCGGCGTCCAATGGAAGCGACAGGTGAACTCGGGCCGGATCTGGTGGCGGAACAGGTAGTCGAGGATCGGCTCGCTTTCCGCTTCGCTCATGTCCTGGAAGCGCACCGTATGGCCGAAATTGACATAGAGAATTTTCTTGCCGGTTTCGGGGTGGGTGCGGATGACCGGGTGTTCGGCAACCAGGGCCTCGGGCTCGGATCCGTCCTCGCGAACCCGGTCCTCGCGGGTGCGGGTAACGTCAGCCTTGGCCGAGCTGTTGACGGCGCGGAGTCCGGCCAGCATCCGTTTCATGCCGTCCGACAACGCGTCGTAGGCCATGTACATGTTGGCCCAGAGCGTGTCGCCGCCCTTCGGCGGCAGTTCGCGGGCGACCAGTACGGCACCCATGGGCGGCTCATCGAGATAGGTCGTGTCGGAATGCCACAGGCCGCCGAAGTTGACCGTTTCGTGCTCGCGCTTGACGACCGGCACGATGTCCGGATAGCCGTCCAGGCCGGATACCATGGGGTAGGCAACCAGGTCTCCGAACCGCCTGGAGAAGGCCAAATGGTGCTCGGGCGTAATGTCCTGGTCACGGAAAAACAAAACCAGATGTTCGAGCAACGCCATGCGGAGCTCGGCGACAACGTCATCGGATAAGTCGTCGGCGAGATTGACACCTTCAATCTCGGCGCCGAGCGCGCCTGCGATGGGGACCGGTCGAATGCGGCTGAAGTTCAACGCGTCGTTCCTTTCCAATGGGCGCCGCCGCTTCTTTCAGGCGCGGTCGCCGCAACTACGATGAATCAAGCCCGGCCGCCTTGTCAACGGCTCGCCGCCACCGGCTGCTCTAGCGGGCGGCGCTGGCGGCCAACACCGCGAAGTTGACCATGTCCGATACATTGGCCCCCAGGGGAACGATCTGGACCGGGTTGCTCAACCCGACGAGCAGGGGGCCGAGGACCGTCCCCTGGCCGAGGGTCCGGAGCAGCTGGGTACCGATCTGGGCGCTGTTCAATCCCGGCATGACCAAGACATTGGCCGGGCCGGTCAGGCGGCAGAAGGGATAATGGGCCATGACTTCCGGATTGAGCGCCGCCTCGACGCTCATTTCGCCATCGTATTCGAAGCTGACATGGCGGCCGTCGAGGACTTCGGCGGCCCGGCGCACCGGTTCGGCCCGGGGCAGATCGGGGTGTCCGAAGGTGGCGTAGGAAACCAGGGCGACCCTGGGCTCATGGCCGAGCCGCCGGGCGATACGCGCCGCCTCCTGGGCGACATCGGCCATCTCTTCGGGATCGAGGGCCTCATGGACGGCCGTATCGGCGACGAACAGCGTACGCCCTTCGAGCATGACCAGAGACAGCCCGAACACCGGCGTGTCCGGCTCCTTGTCGATGGCCCGCGAGATCTGATCGAGGGCAATCTGATAGTTGCGGGTCAAGCCGGTGACCAGGGCGTCGGCGTCGCTGAAGGCGACCATGCAGGCGCCGAAGACGTTGCGGTCGCGTTTGACCATGCGTTCACAGTCCCGGTACAGGTATCCCCGGCGCTGCAATCGCCCGTACATGAAATCGATGTACTCGTCCGTCGAGCGGCTTAGTTTGGCGTTGGTGATCTCGATACCTTCGACCAGCGGCAGGCCGAGTTTTTCCATTTGTTCGGCGACCCGGTTCTCGCGGCCGATGAGGACCGGATGGCCGTATCCGGCGTTGAGAAAGGCGTAAGCCGCCCGGATGCTCTTTTCCTCCTCGCCCTCGGCGAAGACAACGCGGCGCGGATGCGCGCGCACGTCCTCGAAAATGGCCTGCAGGCTGCCGGCGGTCGGGCTCAGCCGGGCCGAAAGTTCCGCCTCGTAGGCTTCCATGTCGATGATCGGCTTGCGCGCTACCCCGGTGTCCATGGCAGCCTGGGCGACGGCCTTGGGAACGGCGGTGATCAGCCGGGGATCGAAGGGTGCCGGAATCAGGTAGTCGGGCCCGTAGCGCAGGTGGATCCCCGAATAGGCCGCGTCGACCTCGTCCGGCACGTCCTCACGCGCCAGGTCGGCAAGCGCCCGGGCGGCGGCGGCCTTCATCTCGTCGTTGATGGTAGTGGCGCGGACATCGAGGGCGCCGCGGAAGATGTAGGGGAAACCGAGCACGTTGTTGACCTGGTTCGGGTAATCGGACCGGCCGGTTGCCATGATGGCGTCGTCGCGTACGGCCTTGACGTCCTCGGGCGTGATTTCCGGGTCCGGGTTGGCCATGGCGAAGATGATCGGCTTGTCGGCCATGGAGAGCACCATGTCCTGGGTCACGGCACCGGCCACCGACAGCCCGACGAAACAATCGGCGCCGACGAGCGCCTCCTCGAGGGTGCGCGCCGAGGTTTTCACGGCATGGGCCGACTTCCACTGGTTCATGCCTTCCGTGCGGCCCTGGTAGATGACGCCCTTGGAATCGCAGACAACGACGTTCTTGGGCGGCATGCCCATGGACTTGAACAGCTCGACACAGGCGATGGAGGCCGCGCCGGCGCCGTTGACGACAACCGTCGTCTTGTGCATGGAGCGCCCGGTGACGTCTAGCGCGTTGATCAGCCCGGCCGCGGTGATGATGGCGGTGCCGTGCTGGTCGTCGTGGAAGACCGGGATGTCGAGCAGGTCGCGCAGCCGCTGTTCGATGATGAAACACTCCGGGGCCTTGATGTCCTCCAGGTTGGCGCCGCCGAAAGTCGGCGCGAACAGGCGCACGCATTCGACGAATTCATCGACGTCCTCGGAGTGGACCTCGACGTTGATGCCGTCGACGTCGGCGAAGCGTTTGAACAGGACCGACTTGCCCTCCATCACCGGCTTCGCCGCATGGGCCCCGATGTTGCCGAGGCCGAGGACGGCGGTGCCGTTGGAGATGATGGCGACGATGTTGCCTTTGGCCGTGTAGTCGTAAGCGAGCGTTTCGTCTCGGTGGATTTCCAGACACGGAACGGCGACGCCCGGCGAATAGGCCAGCGTCAGGTCGCGCTGCGTGGTCAGCGGTTTGGTCGGGTGGATCTCCAGTTTGCCGGGCCGACCGCTGGCGTGCAGTCTTAGCGCGTCTTCGGCGAGAAGCTGGTCGTCTCTTTCGTCCATGATGTCAATGTCCTGTCAACGGATCTCAGGTGCCGGCCGGGTCGTGAACGTGGACATTGTCGCCGCCGTGATCCTCCAGGATTTTGACGGCTTTGGCTTCCGGCTCTTCCCCGATGGTGTGAACCCACAAGATGATGCTGCCGGCCTCAAGCGCCCGCGAGAAAGACTCGGTGTGCGGCTTCGCCGTGACCTCGTCCAGGACCTCCTTCAAGGCGACGCCGCTGACCGCGGCGCCGATGACGCCGGCGATGGCCGCCGCCGTCGTGCCGCCGGCGAGCAGGATGGCGCCGGAGGCGACCAAAGGGCCCTCGTATTTGATTTCGCCGACCATGGCCGTCAACGCATCCTTCCAGGGTTTCGCCGGTCGCCCGGCAACCTCCAGGGACTCGTGAGAGCTCAGCACGCTGAGGTCGGAGCGCTGAACGCCGCTGGCGATCAGGGCCTCCACAGCGTTCTCGAAATCCTCACGCGTGGAAAATACGCCGACGACTTCGCGGGCGCTGCTCCCGCTGCTCCGGGTATCGTTCATGGTTCCTCCCGGTATCGATTGTTCTCCGGACCGGCCAACAGGCCGCTTGGATTCATTCTGCCCAAGCACCCAAGAGAATAAAAGCTTGTTTGCGTCAGAGGACTGTTGAAGAACAAAGCCCGGTTTGTGATAAGGTGCGCGCCGAAGACGCGTTCCCGTAACCGATCGATCCCGTGCCGCCAGCTCAAACCAAACTATCCGCCCCGGAAGGGCCCGCTCCGGAAAGCAGCGCCGAACGCTCGGCCCCTGCGTCCGCTGCCGTGACACCGATGATGGCCCAATACCTGGCCATCAAGGACGACCATCCGGACAGCCTTTTGTTCTACCGCATGGGCGATTTCTATGAGCTGTTCTTCGATGATGCCGAGAAAGCAGCCGGCGCGCTGGATATCGCACTGACCAAGCGGGGCAAGCACCTGGGTGAGGACATTCCCATGTGCGGGGTTCCGGCACATAGTCACGAAAGCTATCTCAATCGTTTGATCAGAAAAGGTTTCCGTGTCGCTATTTGCGAACAGACGGAAGACCCGGCCGAGGCCAAGAAGCGGGGTTCCAAGGCCGTGGTCAAACGCGACGTCGTGCGCATCGTCACGCCGGGGACCTTGACCGAGGACACGTTGCTCGATTCGCGCCGCCACAATTTCCTCTGCGCCGTCGCCGAAGCCGAGCGGACCCTGGCGCTCGCCTGGATCGACGTCTCGACCGGCGCCTTTTATACGCAGGTGCCGGACGTCAACGGTTTCGACGCGGCGCTGGCGCGCATCGCGCCGGGTGAGATCCTGCTGTCGGAAACCCTGCTCGCGCGCACCGACATGCTGTCCGTCTTCGAGGACTGGTCGGATGTCCTGACGCCGCTGCCGGCACCGACCTTCGAAAGCACCTCAGGAGGGCGCCGCCTCTCAGACCTGTTCGCCGTCGCCGCCGTCGATTCCTTCGGCGATTTCAGCCGCGCCGAACTGGGGGCTGCCGGTGCCCTGGTCGACTACGTGACCCTGACGCAAAAGGGAAAACTGCCGAGGATCGAGAGACCGCGCCGATTGGGATCGGGCGATATTCTCGAAATCGACGCGGCGACGCGCCGCAACCTGGAACTGAGTGTCACCCTGTCGGGCGAACGCAAGGGCAGCCTGCTCAGCGTCATCGACAAGACGGTGCCCGGCGCCGGTGCCCGGCTCCTGGCGTCGCGATTGGCACAACCGCTGACCTCGCCTCGGCGGATCTGCGAACGCCTCGACATGGCCGAATGGTTCTTCGATGGCGAACGGATCCGCGACGAGATCAGGGATTGCCTGCGCAAGACCCCGGACATGGAACGCGCGCTCTCGCGCCTGACTTTGGACCGCGGTGGCCCCCGGGACCTTGCCGTCATCCGCGACGGATTGAGGATGGCGGCGGTGATCGGCGAGCGGCTTTCGGCGAGCGGCGACATCGTCGTCCCGGAGGACCTCGACGGTAGTATTGCCCGGCTGGGCGGGCACGGGAACACCGTCGAGCTGCTCGCCGGCGCCCTTGCCGACGACCTGCCGATCCTGGCCCGCGACGGTGGTTTCATCCGACCGGGCTACCAGTCGGATCTCGACGAGTTGATCGCGCTCCGCGACGAAAGCCGGCGTATGATCGCCGACCTGCAGTCCCGCTATGCCGACGAAACCGGATTGACCAACCTGAAAATCCGTCACAACAACGTACTCGGCTACTTCATCGAAGTGCCGGCGCGCCAGGCGGAGAAACTGCCTGACGGTCCCGACAGCCCGTTCATCCACCGCCAGACTATGGCCAACGCCAAACGGTTTACGACGGTCGACTTGTCCGAACTGGAAAGCCGTATCGCCAAGGCCGCCGACCGCGGCTTGGCCCTGGAGCTGGAACTGTTTCAGGGGTTGGTCAGGGCGGTCACCGAGAGCGCCGAGGCCATCGCCGCGGCGGCCCGTTCGCTCGCTGCCATCGACGTCGCCTCATCGCTCGCCGAACTGGCCCGGGCCCGACGCTACGTGCGCCCGCATATCGATTCCGGTCCCGGCTTGACCATCGCCGGCGGGCGCCATCCGGTGGTCGAGGCGGCCCTCGAAGATGCCGGCGAAAAGGCCTTCATCGCCAACGATTGTGCGCTGGCCGGCGCCGGCGACATCGCGGCCGGCGGCACCGGACAGGTGTGGCTGTTGAGCGGCCCGAACATGGCCGGAAAAAGCACGTTTTTGCGGCAAAACGCCCTGATCGTCATCCTCGCCCAAATGGGCTCCTTCGTGCCGGCGTCATCGGCATCGATCGGCGTCGTCGACCGGCTGTTTTCCCGCGTCGGCGCCGCCGATGATCTGGCGCGGGGCCGTTCCACCTTCATGGTCGAAATGGTCGAAACGGCGACGATCCTCAACCAGGCCGGACCCCGCTCTCTGGTCATCCTCGACGAAATCGGCCGCGGCACAGCCACCTTCGACGGGCCGTCGATCGCCTGGGCCGTGGTCGAGCATCTGCATGAGGTGAACGGCTGCCGGGCGTTGTTCGCCACCCATTACCACGAACTGACGGCGCTCGCCGCCAAACTCGACCGCCTCGAATGCCACACGCTTCGGGTCAAGGAATGGCAGGGCGACGTTGTTTTCCTGCACGAGGTCGGGCCCGGCACGGCGGACCGGTCCTACGGCATCCATGTCGGCAAAATCGCCGGCTTGCCGCCGAAGGTCGTCGAGCGTGCCGACCAGATCCTGAAGACCCTGGAGGAGGGTGAGCAGTCGAACGCCATCACGCGCCTCGCCGATGACCTGCCCCTGTTCCGTACGCTCGCCGAACCGGTCTCGGCGGCCCGGCAAGCGGCGGCGACCACGTCCGCGGCGGAAGAAAAATTGAAGACCATCAACGCGGACGAATTGACGCCGAGGGATGCCCTCGATCTCATTTGCCAACTGAAAGAGTTGATGGCGGACGACTAGACGACAATTCTCTTCGCCTGCGAAACAGAATACGCGCTTCCCGCTGCCCTAAAAGAAAAAGAAGATTTTCTGTTTTATTTCAATGCCTTCGGCTCGGTGCGGAATTTAAGCTGTTCCGAAAGATCTTAATCGAAGTATCCGGGAGAGATTCACGGACGGAAGTCAGGCGCGATTTTTCAAAATCACCTTTATGATCTTAAATGATCAACCCGGTCCATCCTCTAACCGAATATGGATGATACGTTTTAGAATGCAGCGTAATCTATTGATTTATTTCATATATTTTTAGAACAATAGGCTGCCCTTGTTTGTTGTTCCGTTATCGCAATGAATATTCGACCAGTTGATCATCACCGATCATACGGCGCATCACCAAAATACCCGCTGCATGACATTCCGGACCACCGTGGCTGCCGCAGGCATCGATATGAACGTGCGGGCGCACACCGGCCTCGAACAAATCGACCGCGCATTTGAGAACGCAGTTGTCGGTGGCGATGCCACAGATGTCGACCCGGTCGATGTCTTTGTCTTTCAGCATCGTAAGGAAATCCGGCGTGACGCAGGTGTAGGTGGATTTGTCGATGATCAGGGCATCGGCGCGCGGTGTGAAGGCGAGTTCGGTGTCGTCGGATCCGGGCCCGAATCGCTGCCAGCCGATCCACCGGCGATAGGGCGAGCCCGGTGGATTGACGAAGCGGGTGGCGATCACGGCGTCGAACTCTTCCTGTAGGGTTTCGGCTTGACCGGGAACATGGCCCGTCGACGGGCCGATGAACCCTTTTTGTACGTCGACGATCATCAACAGGGCGGACATTCGCTTCCTCCTTTCAAGGCTGGGCACCGCACAGTATAAAGACTCGACGGAAGGGAATCCCTAGTCCATGTCATCGAGCACAGTCTCCGGCCCTCGAAAAATCATCGACCGCAAAAAGCTGGTGACCGAGCTCACCGAGCTCGTGGAGTGGTCCGGCTACACGCCGAAGACGCAAGGCCAGGTCCTGGAGATGTTCAAGACCACCCTCACCAACGGGTGGGAAGAGGTCCGCAGGCGTTTCGAGGAGGACAACCAGCCGGCCGAAAAGGTGATCCACGCCAATGCCTATCTCATCGACCAGTTGGTCCGCACCATATATGAATTCGCCCTGACCCAAGTCTATCCATCGGCCAATCCGACCACCGGCGAACAGATGGCGCTGGTGGCGACCGGTGGATACGGTCGCGGTGAACTGGCGCCGTTTTCGGACGTCGACCTGATGTTCCTGCTCCCCTATAAGCTGACGGCCCATTCCGAGCAGGTCGTCGAATTCACCCTCTACACAATGTGGGACATGGGACTGAAAGTCGGGCACGCGACTCGGTCGGTCGACGAGACCCTGCGTCTCGCCCGCGACGACCTGACCATCCGAACCAGCCTCGTGGAGGCGCGCTGGCTCTGGGGGAACGAGCCCTTGTTCAGGGAGTTCCAAGAGCGGTTCACGGCGGAAGTCGTGGCCCCGTCGGAACCTCAGTTCGTCGAAGCCAAGCTCGCCGAACGCGATGCCCGGCACGAACGCATGGGCGATACCCGCTACGTGCTGGAGCCCAACGTCAAGGAAGGCAAGGGCGGGCTCAGGGACCTCCAGACCCTCTATTGGATCGCCCGCTACCTGTACCAGGCCGAGGGCGTCGATGACCTCGTCGCCAACGGTGTCATGACGAAAGAGGACGTGCGGCGTTTCGCCAAGGCGTCGAATTTCCTGTGGACGGTGCGTTGCCACCTTCACTATCTGGTCGGGCGTCCGGAAGAGCGCCTGACCTTCAATGCCCAAGACGAGATCGGCCAGCGCATGGGGTACCGCGACCGGGCCGGAACGCGCGGCGTCGAGCGCTTCATGAAACACTACTTCCTGGTCGCCAAGGACATCGGCGACCTGACCCGGATCCTCTGCGCCGTCCTCGAAGAGCAGCACAAGAAAAAGAGTGCGGCCGCCTGGTTCGACAATTTCCGCTTCCGCCGCAAGGCGGTCGAGGGGTTCCGCGTCGACGGCGGACGCCTCAACGTGGAATCCGATGACGATTTCCGGCGCCAGCCGATCAAGCTGTTGCAGCTGTTCCATTTGGCCCAGAAACACGGCCTCGATATCCATCCCGAGGCGCTGCGCGCGGTCACGCAAAACCTCAAACTGATCAACGCCAAGCTGCGAGGCGATCCGGACGCCAATCAGCTGTTCATGGAAATGTTGGCCGGTCCCGACCCGGAAGTCACCCTGATGCGCCTGAACGAGGCCGGTGTATTCGGTCGTTTCGTTCCCGATTTCGGCCGGGTGGTCGCCCAGATGCAGTACGACATGTATCACGTCTACACCGTCGACGAGCATACCATCCGGGCCATCGGAATCCTTTACGGCATCGAAACGGGCCGCCTGATGAAGGACCATCCGGTCTCCCATTCGGTCATCGGCAAGGTTCAGTCGCGCCGCGTCCTCTATACGGCAGTATTGCTCCACGACATCGCCAAGGGCCGCGGCGGCGACCATTCCGAGATCGGCGCCGAGATCGCGCTCAAGCTCGGGCCCCGGTTCGGGCTGACCGCCTGGGAAACGGAGACCGTGTCGTGGCTGGTCCTCGAGCACCTGGCCATGAGCCGCACCGCATTCAAACGCGATATCGACGACCCGAAGACGGTGTCGGATTTCGTCGAGCTCGTACAATCGCCGGAACGCCTGCGCCTGCTTCTCATCCTCACCGTCGCCGACATCCGCGCCGTCGGTCCGGGTGTCTGGAACGAATGGAAGGCGGGCTTGTTGCGCGAGCTCTATTGGCGCACCCTCGAGGTCCTCGCCGGCGACAGCACTGAAGCCGCACGCACCGACCGGGTCGCCCAGGCCCAGGGGCGGTTGCGCCACGAGTTGACGGACTGGACGGAAAAGGAGATCACCGACCACCTGGCGCTGGGGCACAAAGGTTACTGGCTCAGCCTCGACACCGAGACCCACCTGCGCCACGCCCATCTGATCCGACGTTCGGCCGCTTCCGGCGAGGCGCTGGAGATCGAATGCCATGCCATGCCCGAACGCGACGCCAGCGAAATCATCGTTTACGCGCCGGACCATCCCGGCCTGTTCGCCGCTATCGCCGGGGCCATGTCGCTGTCCGGCGCCTCGATCGTCGATGCCAAGGCGCAGACCCTGACCAACGGCATGGCCCTCGACACCTTCTGTATTCAGAACGCCGACGGCAGTGCCTTCGGTGTCGGCGGCGATGTGGCGCGGCTGGAAAAAAGGATCGAGGACGCCGTGCGCGGGCGCATCAATCCGGCCCGCGAGATCGCCAGCGCCCGTCAGCGCGCGCTTCCCAGCCGCACCCAGGTGTTCCAGGTGCCGCCCCGGGTCCTCATCGACAACAAGGCCAGCCGCAACCATACGGTCATCGAAATCAACGGCCGTGACCGCGCCGGGTTTCTCTACGACGTGACCCGGGCGCTCAGCGAGAACGGCCTGCAAATCTCGAGCGCCCATATTTCGACCTACGGCGAACGGGCCGTCGACGTCTTCTATGTCAAGGACATCTTCGGTCTCAAGGTAGAGGGCGAAAGCAAGGCCAAGTCGATCCGAAACGCCCTCCTGGCGGCCATCGAAGACCGACCCAAAGGAAAGGCTGAGGATAACGCCGGCGGGGACAAGAGCCGCGAACCGGCAGGCCAGAAGACGAAAGCGCGAAACAAGCCTTCGGGAAACGATGCCGCCGCTGCCGAATAGGGGCGCGGAAATCGGTTCCGCGTCCAATCCTGCCTTCTGCCGACCACATTGCTGCGGTACCGAAGCGCCATGAACTTGATGCGTGCCATTTCCACGGTCGGCGCCTTCACGCTGTTGAGCCGGGTCTTCGGGTTCATCCGCGACATCCTGATCGCCAATTTTCTCGGCGCCGGAACCGTGGCCGACGCGTTTTTCGTCGCCTTTCGCTTCCCCAACCTGTTCAGGCGCCTGTTCGCCGAGGGCGCCTTCAGCGCCGCCTTTGTCCCCATCTTTTCAGGACTTCTGGAGACCGAGGGACGCGATGCGGCCAAACGGTTCGCCGACCACGCCTTCACGGTGCTTGCCATCGGCCTGGCGCTGTTCGTCGCCGTGATCGAGATCGTCATGCCCTGGGCCATGTACGTGCTGGCGCCCGGTTTCGACGCGGTCGCCGGCAAGATGGAACTGGCCACCGAACTGTCGCGCATCGCCTTTCCCTACCTCTTCTTCATTTCATTGGCCAGCCTGCAGTCGGGCGTCCTCAATTCCCTGCACCGGTTCGCCGCCGCCGCCGCCGCGCCGGTGTTGCTCAATCTCACCCTGATCGCGGCACTCCTCGGCTTCGCCGGCTTCGCCGCGACGCCCGGCCACGTGCTCGCCTGGGGTGTGACGGCGGCCGGTATCGTTCAATTCGTCTGGCTGGTCTACAGCTGCCGCCGGGAGGGTTTTCCCGTGCGCCTCGTCCGCCCCCGCCTGTCGGAAAAAGTGCGCTTGCTGGGACGGCGCATCCTGCCCGTCGTCTTCGGGGCCAGCCTTTATCAGATCAACCTCCTGATCGGCACCATCCTCGCTTCGCTGGTTGCCGACGGCGCTGTCTCGTACCTCTATTACGCCGACCGCGTCACCCAACTGCCGCTCGGTGTGGTCGGTGTCGCCGTCGGTACGGCGCTGCTGCCGACGCTGTCCCGTCAGCTGTCCGCCGGCGACACTGCGGCGGCCATGCACAACCAGAACCGCGGCCTCGAGTTCGCCCTCCTATTGACCCTGCCGGCGGCAGCGGCGCTGGTCGCCATCCCCGACCCCATCGTCTCGGTGCTGTTCGAGCGCGGCGCTTTCGACCGGACCGCCGCGGCGGCGACGGCGGCGGCGCTGGCCGCCTATGCGACGGGCCTGCCCGCCTACGTGCTGATCCGCGTCCTGACACCCGGGTTTTTCGCCCGCGAGGATACCGTAACGCCGGTCCGCATCGCGGCCGTCGCCATGGTCGCCAATATCGTCCTCAATCTGATCCTGATGCAGTTCTGGGGGCACATCGGCATCGCCTTGGCATCGTCGCTGTCGGCATGGATCAACGCGCTGGCCCTGGCCTGGGTATTGCGCGGGCGCGGCCACCTGAGCACCGATGCCAGGCTCAACAGCCGCGTTCCCCGGATCGCCGCGGCGGCGCTCCTGATGGCCCTCGCCCTTGCCTTCGGCGCCGAGGCCCTGGCGCCGATGCTGGAAGGCGCCGACGCGGCGCGCATCGGGGCCCTCGTTCTCTTGGTGGTCGGCGGTGTCGGGCTTTTCGGCCTGCTTGCGCAACTGCTCGGTGCCGCCAGCTAGCGGGATCTGGCCGAGCTTCGCCGGCGGTCGAGCGAGGCGGCTTGACCCCTTCGCCCCGCCGGGCCATAAAACGGCGCCCGATCCTCAGGGACCAACGAAATAGACTTCGACCAGGGGTGCTCCCATGAAACGGATATTCTCCGGCGTTCAGCCGACCGGAAACCTCCATCTCGGCAACTACCTCGGCGCCATCCGCAACTGGGTCCGTCTGCAGGACGAATACGATTGCATCTTCTGTGTCGTCGATTTGCACGCCATCACCATGTGGCAGGACCCAGAAGATCTGCGCGCCAATACCCGCGAGGTGGCGGCGGCCATGATCGCCGCCGGCGTCGACCCGAAACGCAACATCATCTTCAACCAGAGCCAGGTTTCGGCGCACGCCGAACTGGCCTGGATTTTCAATTGCGTGGCGCGGCTCGGCTGGCTTGACCGCATGACCCAGTTCAAGGAGAAGGCCGGCAAGGACAAGGAGCGGGCCTCTGTCGGGCTCTACGCCTATCCGAACCTGATGGCGGCCGATATCCTCGCCTACAAGGCGACCCACGTACCGGTCGGTGAGGACCAGAAACAGCACCTGGAGTTGACCCGCGACATCGCCCAGAAGTTCAACCACGACTTCAAGGTCGATTTCTTCCCTGTTGTCGAGCCGTTGATCTTCGGCGAGGCGACGCGCGTCATGTCCTTGAGGGACGGCACCTCGAAGATGAGCAAGTCGGACCCGTCGGATGCCTCGCGCATCACCATGACCGATGACGCCGACACCATTGCGCGCAAGATCCGCAAGGCGAAGACCGACCCGGAACCCCTGCCCGACGAGGCCGCCGGACTCGAGGAGCGGCCGGAAGCGGCGAACCTGGTCGGCATTTATGCGGCACTCGACGACAAGCCGGTCGACGCGGTCCTGCAGGAATACGGCGGCCAGGGCTTCGGCGTATTCAAACCGGCCCTCGCCGACCTGGCGGTCGCCCGTCTCGGTCCGATCCAGGACGAACTCAGGCGCCTGCTCGCGGCACCGGACCAGATCGACTCCGTCCTCGGCCAGGGCGCGGAACAGGCCGCCGCCACTGCTCAGCCCATACTCAAGGAGATCCACGAGATAGTCGGCTTCTTGGGCGCCTAGCAGGAGGCGGCCGGTTGGGGCGCTCGAGCGCCTTCGTCCTCCCATCGCCGGCCCGGATCGATTATACTGTTGGCCGTGCCGGCCGTGACCTGGCGGAGAGTGCAGGGCAATCGCAAAGGGTTGATCCGGGCTGGATAGAAGACCATCTAGGGAACACCCCCCTCGCGGGAAGACGCATAGTGCTCCGAGGCAACGGGAACCGGAAGAGCAAGAAGAGGTCACAGATGTTCATTCAAACGGAAAACACGCCGAATCCGGCGACGTTGAAATTTCTTCCCGGACGCACGGTCATGGGATCCGGAACGGCCAGCTTCATGTCCGTCGAGGAAGCCGGCTCATCGCCCTTGGCGACCAGCCTTTTCGCCACCGACGGTGTCAAAGGTGTATTCCTGAGCTCCGACTTCATCACGGTGACGAAGTCCGAGGACAAGGATTGGGACATGATGAAGCCGCTGATCCTCGGTGCCATCATGGAGCATTTCCAATCGGGCCGCCCGGTCATCGAGGGGACGGCCGCCGACGGCTCCGGCGACGTGGTCGAGGGCGACGAAACCGTCCGCCAAATCAAGGAGTTAATCGACACTCGGGTACGTCCGGCCGTTGCCCAGGATGGCGGCGACATCATCTACAAGGGATTCGAGGACGGCATCGTCTACCTGCACATGCAGGGCGCCTGCGCCGGCTGTCCGAGTTCCACGGCGACGCTCAAGCACGGTATCGAAAACATGCTCCGCTATTACGTACCGGAGGTCACCGAGGTGCGTGCCGTCGAATAGAAAAAGCTCTCCGCACTAGTTGTTGCGGCGCAACATCATATCTTTTGCGCTGCAGCATCTTGAATTTTTTCACGGGATGTGTTAGACACCCCGCCACTGGCCGGCCGCTGGTTCCGTTAGGTTCTATTGGGGGAACTGAACGGGCGAAAAAAAATCCATAAATGAACATGTCGGATCTAGCCGTGAACCGCCCCTTATGCGGTTTGCCGAACGCTGTGAACGAATGGGACGGTCGATGGAACGAGTGTTTGAACGAAGTGCATTGATATTCGCTGCAGGCCTTGTCGGCGGCCTTGCCGTTCTCGCCGTGGTCAATCCGCCGGAGGGAACGACGGCAGCACCGAAAGCGGAGTTGGAATTGGTGCTGCGCGACATGGACGTGGCCGGCGCCGCCGGTTTCCTGCCCGTCAAGGCGCGCGGCTCGGAAGCCTTGCTGCCCGCCGTCCACATCCGCTCACCCGGCCGAAAGCGCGTTCCCGCGCCCCCTGAAACGGCGGAAACCCTCAACAAGACCTTCGAGAATTTGGGCTACGACCTCAAGTCCATCGGTGAAAAAGGGGCGCCGGTTCCCCGCGTCTTCCTGGCCAGCCTGCCGAGCGATCTCGGTGAAATACGCGAGGCCCCCAAGCGCAAGGCGCTCTTCTTCAAGACGGTTCTGCCGTTGGTTCTTCAGGTCAATGAGGAGATATCGGCCGACCGCCGGCGCCTCTGGGATCTGCGCAGCCGCCTGCGCACCGGTAAGGAGCTGGGCCCGATCGACCGTCTGTGGCTGATCGTGATGGCCGAGCAATACCGGGCCAAACGGGGCGACATCGACGAACTCATCAAGCGGGTCGATGTCATTCCGCCGTCGTTGGCCCTGGCCCAAGCCGCCGAAGAGAGTGGCTGGGGGACGTCGCGGTTCGTCCGCGAAGGCAATGCCATGTTCGGTGAGTGGACCTTCGGCAACAGCCAGGGCATCGTGCCGTCCAAGCGGGACGCCGGCAAGCGCCACAAGGTCAAGATCTTCAAGGACCTGCTCGCCTCGGTGCGGGCCTACGCGCGCAACCTCAATACGCATCGCGCCTACCGGGAACTGAGAGGCCTGCGGGCAAGCCTGAGGAAACAGGGTGAAAAGCTCGACGGCATGGCGCTGACCAAGACCCTGACCCGTTATTCGGAGCGTGGCCAGGGGTACGTCAAGACACTCCGTTCGATCATCATCGTCAACAAGCTTCGCCGCTTCGACGGCGCCCGGTTGCAGGGCAATGAAAAGGAACCGGTGACGTAGACACCCGCTACGCCGTCAAGGCCGAACGAACTGGAATCCGAGCCATCGCCAGCGGCCGTTGCCTGTCGGCAGGGTGCAATTCAAGCGCGTCCGCCCTTTCGGAAAGGCCTTTTCGAAGCGCACCTCGAAGCGGCTCGGACCCAGCCTTTCGAGCCGTGCCCGGCCCTCGTGCGAGGCGAAGCAATTCAGCCGCTGCAAGGTATCGACCCTGCCGGCGACGGTAAAACCAACCGCCGGCGGGTTTTCCGCGCCGACCACCGGGTCAGCCGGCGTAAAATCGGAAATGGGCAAGGCCAGCGCGTTGGCGGCCAGGCGAAAACGGGCGAGATCACCGTATTTTTCGTTCATGGCGAAGCGGGGCAGGTAATACATGTCGCGCATGCCACCGATAACCCCGGAATGCTGTCCGAAGGCGGCGGCAAACCCCTGATCTTCCACCATCTTGGCGATCTCCCGGCTGGTCTCGCCATAGGGATAGGCGAACAAACGCGGTATTGAGCCCAATTCACTCTCGAACCGTTTCGAGGCGAGCGCGATCTCCGCGGTGTTCTTTTCGAGGGACGCCCGCGGCATGTGCAGATGTGTGACCGTGTGATGGCCGATCGTTACGCCGGCGTCGCGCATTTCACGGATATGGTCCCAGTTCAAGTAGGTTGTCGAGCGTTGATCGAGATGCCCAGTCGCGGCGAACAGCGTGAACGGGAGCCCGGCTTCTCGGAGGCGCGGAAAGGCGATGTCGTAGACGGAGTGGTAGGCGTCGTCGATGCTGATGCCGACGGTCCGGTCCGGGAGCGGACGATTGCTCCGGATCGCATCAATGATCTCGGGCAGAGGCAGGACTGAATAGCCACCGGTCTTGAGTTCAGTGATATGGGCATCCAGCTGTTCGATGGTGGTGCTGGTCGTCGGATAATCGCTTTCGCCAAAGCGGTGATACATGACGACGACGGCCGAAGTGGCGGCGGATGCCTCTGGTGCGAGCGTCGGGCCAAGCCATCCGCCAGCGACCAGCAGGGCAACCGAGACGGTGTATCGAATCCAGCCGGCGACGGTCCTCTGAAACAGCCTCATTCCGTGTCCTCCGGTGCGCCGGATCTTGCCGATCGGCGCTTTCACACTTCTGTCTTTCCCCACCGTACACAAATGGCATACTTCTGCCAACGCCGGGCAGGAACCGACCCTATTCCCGGCAAGCTCATGAAGACAAACGACAAAGTTTGGATGTGAGGCTTCGTTTGACCGGACCGGACACACCCGGAGGGAATAGGCCGCGGATCCTGGCGATGGATACGGCGACGTTCGGGTGTTCGGCGGCCGTCAGGGCCGGCAACATCACGCTCGCCGAGCAATTCGAAACCATGGCCCGGGGACAGTCCGAAGCGCTCGTGCCGATGATTGAGGCGGCGCTGGCGGCCTGTGGAACCGAACCAGCGGACCTCGACGCCATCGCGGTCACGATCGGGCCGGGGGCCTTTACCGGTCTCAGGATCGGCCTGGCGGCGGCGCGCGGCATGGCCCTGGCGCTGGGTGTTCCATGCCTCGGCGTGACGACCACCGAAGCCGTTGCCGAAGGGGCCATCGGTTCGGAGGCCGAAGGCGGCTTGGTCGTCGCCCTCGATTCCAAGCGCGATGATCTATTCGTCCAGTGTTTCGGAACGGGAAGGGTCGTGCTCGGGGCTCCCGAGGCGATTGCCCCGAACCGCCTTGCCGAACGGGTATCGGCGCTGGCCGTCGGTGCCGGGCCGACGGTGATCGGCGACGCGGCGAAGACCGCGGCGGCTCTGTTGAATGAGGCTGGAACCAGCTGTGTTCTCGGCCGTTCGAAAGGCATACCGATCGCCAGCAACGTGGCGGCAATCGCGTCACGGCGCTGGCGGGCCGGCGAAAACCCTCCGCCTCCGGCACCTCTCTACTTGAGGCCGCCGGACGCCGTCGTCCCCAAATACGGCGGTCGCCTGCGGCCCTGAACGAAACCTCGTGGCGTTTCCGAGCGGCCTGTCAGGAACCGCTTTTTCTGATCAGGAGGCGATGAATTCCGTCGGCCGGCGCGCCCGGGTCTTCCGGTTCCAGGGACAGGACCGTATGGCCGTGTTCGACGGCCGAACGCGGCACGTTTTCCAGCGGTTCGCGGCCCTTGAGGCGGACTTCGAGGACTTGGCCGGGGCCCATGGATTCGATTTTGAGCTTCGTTCTGACGAAAGTCATGGGACATACCTCGCCCGTTATATCAATAAATTGATCGATACCTTTGTCGGAATTTTTGCCCATGGTTCAAGGTGTTTATTATCTTGATTGAAATTTCGTTTCTAAGATATAAGTAATATTGTGACGAAATTAAGAAAGAACTAGAAATCAGAAGACAAAACTCCGATTTCAACGCTAGAATTTAGTTTAGTATTGAGGGTCAGTTTTCATGGGTGACAAACCTAGCCAAAGCGAACTTTTGGAATTTACAACCGAAATCGTTGCCGCGCATGCCGGAAACAACACCCTTACGCCGGCCGATCTTTCCAAACTGATATGCGATGTCTACGCCACCCTGGCAAGTGTCGGAACCGGCCATGGTGAACCGGAACGCCCGAAACCGGCCGTCGCCATTAAGAAATCGATTTTTCCGGATTACATCGTCTGTCTCGAGGACGGCAAGAAACTGAAGATGCTGAAACGGCATCTGAAAACGGCCTACAACATGTCGCCGGAACAATACCGGGAAAGGTGGGGACTGCCCCCGGATTATCCGATGGTGGCGCCGAACTACGCGAAACACCGCTCCAACTTGGCCAAAAAGATCGGCCTCGGAACCAAACCAAGAAAAAAAGGGTGATTGCCGCCCCAAGCCATTGCCGCATTGCCGGCCGGGTTTGTCGGCAAGAGGCCCTTGCTTGCCTGTGATTGTGGCGCTCAGGGCCAAGGGTTATACTGCCCATTGATCGTTGGGGGTAGTCCAATCGCAGGAACGGCAATGACGTCTTCGAGAATCGAACAAATCTGCGTCGAAAAGGGCATGAAGATGACCGAACAACGGCGAATCATCGCCCGCGTTCTGTCGGACGCATCCGATCATCCGGACGTGGAGGAGGTTTACAAACGGGCGAGCGCCTTGGATTCACGAATTTCGATCGCCACCGTCTACAGGACAGCCCGACTGTTCGAGGAGGCCGGTATCATCGAGCGTCATGACTTCGGTGACGGACGCGCCCGCTACGAGGAAATAACGGATGAACACCACGATCATCTGATCGACATGAAATCCGGCCATGTCATCGAGTTCAAGAACGATGAAATCGAAAAACTGCAGCAGCAGATTGCCAAGAACCACGGCATGAAACTGGTCGGTCATCGGCTCGAACTCTACTGCGTGCCCATCGACGCCGATGGCTGATGGCCCTTGGTCGCCTCTGCGCTTGACATGAATTCGACGGGTGCTACCTATCACCGTATCCGGGGCCCACGATCGTTGATGCGTGCAACGGTGCCGCCGGTCGCCGCAAGAATGGATCGTCGAACCCCCGTCGGATTGTGCGTGGCCAGCCCGCCGTGAAGATTGGACCGTTGAAAAAGCTCCACATAAAATCCTTCGGCTGCCAGATGAACGTCTATGACGCCGAGCGCATGGCCGATGTCCTGGTTCCGCTCGGTTATGAACTGTCAGACGACGCGGAAAACGCCGATCTGGTGATCCTCAACACCTGCCATATCCGAGAAAAGGCGGTCGAAAAGGTCTATTCCGACTTGGGCCGGCTGCGTGTTCAGAAAGACCAGCAAGAAAAGCGGGGCGAGCGCATGGTTCTCGCCGTCGGCGGCTGCGTCGCGCAGGCGGAAGGGGAAGAGATCTTCCGGCGCGCGCCCTATGTGGACCTGGTTTTCGGACCCCAAACCTACCACCGCCTGCCCGAGATGATCGCCAGGGCGCACCGCGATTCGGGCCGCGTTCTCGATACCAATTTCCCGTCCCGTTCGAAATTCGATACCCTGCCGGCGCCGGAGCGCAAAGGCGCCTATTCGGCATTTCTGACCGTTCAGGAAGGTTGCGACCGGTTTTGTGCCTTCTGTGTCGTTCCCTATACGCGAGGCGCTGAGTATTCGCGTCCCGTCCGCCAGGTCCTGGGCGAGGCGCGCGGGATGGTCGACGCAGGCGTCAGCGAGATCACGCTCCTCGGACAAAACGTCAACGCCTATCACGGCGAGTCGAAGGCGAAGTCATGGGGACTTGGCCGCCTGATCGAGGCGCTGGCCGAAATCGATGGGCTCAAGCGCATCCGTTACACGACCTCCTATCCGGCCGACATGGATGACGAGCTGATTGCCGCCCACAGGGATATCCCGGCCCTGGCACCCTTCATCCACCTTCCGGTGCAATCCGGTTCGGACCGGATCCTCAAGGCCATGAACCGGCGCCATGACGCCGGAGACTATCGACGCCTCGTCGACAAGTTGCGTGCGGCGCGTGACGATATCGCGCTGTCGTCCGATTTTATCGTCGGATTCCCGGGCGAGTCCGATGGCGATTTCGAGCAGACTCTCACCCTGGTCGACGAGATCGGGTTCATCCAGGCCTACTCCTTTAAATACAGCGCCAGGCCGGGGACGCCGGCGGCGGCGCTTGACGGGCAGGTACCCGAACCGGTCAAGGGAGAACGGCTGACGGTGTTGCAGGACCGCTTGAACCGCCAGCAGCGCGCTTTCAACGAGTCCTGTGTCGGCATCGTCATGCCGATTCTTCTCGACGGCACCGGTAGGCATCCGGGCCAGCTGGTCGGGCGCAGCCCCTACATGCAGGCCGTTCACGTCGACGCCCCGGATGCGGCGATGGGGACCTTCGTCAATCTCGAAATCACATCGGCCCACGGCAACAGCCTCGGTGCGCGTTTCGCCGGCCAATGGGACGGCCCGGACCAGGAAAGGAAATTCGGCTAGTGGCGACGCGATCGCAGAAACTGAAATCGCCGCGAAACGACGGCGCCGGAAAGGCGCCGGCGGCAAAGCGGGTCTACGACGACAACGGCCTCGCCATGCAGCTGTTCGGTTCCCATCACTCCCATCTGGCCCGCGTCGAGCAGGTCCTCGGCGTGACCGCCCATGCCAGGGGAAACGAGGTCACCTTCTCGGGCGAGGCTGCGGCGGTCGCCGCCGCCTGCGACGTCCTCGACAACCTCTATGGGCGGCTCGAAAAGGGATTGCCGCTCGACCAATCCGAGGTCGACGGCGCGCTCAGAATGGCGAAGGCACCGAACGGACGGGTTGAAGACGTCAACGTCACGGTCACCACGCGCAATCGGAAAATCTCGCCGCGTTCGCCCCTGCAGGCCGACTATCTGCGGGCGATCGACGATGCGGAACTGGTGTTCGGCCAAGGGCCGGCCGGAACCGGCAAGACCTACTTGGCCGTGGCCAAAGCCGTCGAATTGTTGGTGCGCGGCGACGTCGACCGCATCATCCTGTCGCGCCCCGCCGTCGAGGCCGGCGAGCAGCTCGGATTCCTTCCCGGCGACATGCGCGAGAAGGTCGACCCCTATCTGCGACCGCTCTACGACGCGCTCTACGACATGCTGCCCGCCCAGCAAGTCGTCAAACGCCTCGAAAACGGCGAGATCGAGGCGGCGCCGCTGGCCTTCATGCGGGGCCGGACCCTGGCCAATGCATTCGTCATCCTGGACGAAGCGCAAAACACGACCGCCGTTCAGATGAAGATGTTCCTGACGCGGCTGGGCGAGAATTCGCGGATGGTGATCACCGGCGATCTCAGCCAGGTCGATCTGCCGAGGGGAATTCGCTCCGGCCTCAGGGACGCCATGGAGACACTACAACAGGCGAAAGGCGTTCGGTTCATCACCTTCGGGACCGCCGACGTCGTCCGCCATCCGCTGGTGACCCGCATCGTCAACGCCTACACGGAAGTCGAAACGAGGCGGCGTGCGGGGGCACGCTACGAATCGGAGCCGGATGGTGATGGGGAAAACTCAGGGCCGAAGAAATGAACCCGATCGGCCGCCGGGCGAAGACCGCTTGAAAACCGACGTTACGATCGAAACCGACGATTGGTACGGGTTGCCTTCGGATCCCGTCGGGTTGTGCGTGGCCGCCGCCGCCGCAGCTTTCGCGACGGCCTCCCCGCACTTGGAGGACGGCACCTTTGGCCACCGATCCTTCGAAGCCAGTGTTGCCTTGACCAACGACGCCCGCATCCGGGAGCTCAACCGGGACTACCGTGACCGCGATGGGTCGACCAACGTTCTTTCCTTTGCCTCACTCGACGCTGAAGAGGTAAAAATCCTGCCGCCGGACGCCCCGGTCTTGCTCGGCGACATCATCGTCGCCTTCGAGACCGTCGAGCGCGAAGCGATCGCCGAAGGCAAGTCGGTGGCCGACCATCTCACACATATGGTCGCCCATGGCATGCTCCACCTTCTCGGTTTCGATCACATCGAGGACCATGATGCGGTTGTCATGGAAGAGTTGGAAAGGGGCGCCCTCGCCCAGCTGGGCATTGCCGACCCTTACCGGGGTTCGGGCCCGAAACCGGCCGATGGAGCGCGCCCATGAATGACCCGGCGGCGAGCGGCAAGGTGAAGAGCCCGGAAACCGACAGTGAATCCACCGCTCCGGGACCCCGGAAGTGGTTGCGGTCGATCCTGCGGTTCGGCAACGGCGATTCTTCTCCGCGCGATACGCTCGAGGAATTGTTGGAGGAGCGCGAAGAGTCGGAGGTCCCGATTACGGCCGAGGAACGGGCCCTACTCGCCAACATCCTGGAACTGAGGAGCCGTGACGTACATGACGTGATGGTTCCGCGCGTCGATATCATCGCCATCGACGAGGATACTGAGCTTTCCGACATCATCGACCTGATCACGCAGGAGGGCCATTCGCGGCTGCCGGTATTCAAGGAAACGCTCGACGACGCCATCGGGTTCATTCACGCCAAGGACGTACTCGCTTGGCGCGGCAAGGAAGCTGATTTCGCACCGGACAAGATCATACGGAACGTGCTTTTCGTGGCGCCGTCCATGCAGGTCCTGGAGCTATTGCTGGAGATGCGCGTGTCGCGTTCGCATATGGCGCTGGTCGTCGATGAATTCGGCGGCGTCGACGGCCTGGTGACAATCGAGGACCTGGTCGAGGAGATCGTCGGTGAAATCGAGGACGAGCACGACCGGTCCGAGGGGCCTCGCCTGATCAAGACCTCGGACGGAAGCTATATCGCCGACGCCAGGGTCACGACCGAGGCGTTGGAGCTCGAATTCGGGGAAATCCTCTCCGAAGAGGAGCGCGAAGACTTGGACACCCTGGGCGGCCTGGTCTTTGCTCTGGCCGGGCGCGTTCCCATACGCGGGGAATTGATCCGCCATCCCTCGGGCTTCGAGTTCGAGGTCCTCGATGCCGACCCCCGCCGCATCCGCCGCCTCCGAATGCAAAGGACCGGCAAAAAACAGCCGAAAATAAGCGCCCAAGGCTGATCGTATCGTCAACTGCAGGAACGACCGGCCGCCACGATGACCCAACCTGACCGCCGGACCTTACGCAACCTTGCCCACCGTTTCGGCCGCCTCGCCGGCTGGCGCCGTTGGCTTGCCGTTTTATTCTTGGGCGCCCTGTCGGCTTTTGCGCTGCCGCCCTGGAACTGGTTCGTGCTGATCGTGCCGGGTTTCTTTGGCCTTTTGCTGGCCATTGGTGCCGCCGGCCGGGCGCGCTCAGCATTCGCCGCCGGATGGTGGTTCGGCGTTGGACATTTCGCGGTCGGCTTTTATTGGGTCGCCCATGCGTTTCTCGTCGATGCGGCCACCTATGGCCTGTTGGCGCCGGTGGCCATCGCCGCTCTCGCCGCCGGGCTTGCCTTGTTTCCCGGGACCGTCGCGCTGCTCTCGTGGCTCGTCGAACAGCGACTGGACTTGTCGACGACCGGCAGGATCCTCATGTTCGCCGGCTTGTGGACCGTGTCGGAATGGATCCGCGGGTGGGCCTTCACCGGGTTACCGTGGAACCTCATCGGCACCGTCTGGGATGGGTCCGATGCCATGGTTCAGTTCGCCGGTTTCGGCGGCGTCTACCTGCTGGGTCTGGTGACCCTGATCGCCGCCACCTGTTTGCTCGCCGTCATCGAGGAAGCACCGGTAGTGCGGCGATGGGGGCCGGTCGCCGTTGGGTTTGGTTTGTTGGCGCTGGTCTTCGCCGCCGGCCATTGGCGTTTGTCGGCGGCCGAACCGGCCTGGGTCGACGGCGTCCGACTGCGCCTCGTGCAGCCGAACATCCCCCAGCACCTCAAGTGGAAAGCGGATCTGCGCGCAACGCACGTGAAGACACAGATCGAACTGAGCCGGGGTCCGGCCAAGCCCGGAAATGCACCGACCCATATCATCTGGGCCGAGACGGCGGTTCCGTTCAACCTGTCGCACGATCCGCCATTGATCCGGCTGCTCGGCAGCGTCGCGCCGAAGGGCGGGCATTTGATCACCGGTGCGCCGCGCGGTGAACTCGGTGGCGAGGGAGGCCCGGCCTACTGGAACAGCCTCCACGTCATCGATGACGGCGGGACGCTGCACGCCACTTACGACAAGGTGCATCTGGTGCCGTTCGGGGAATACGTGCCGATACGCAGCGTGTTCGGCTTTTCCAAACTGACGGCGGGACGGGTCGACTTTTCGCCGGGCACCGGTTCGCCGGTTCTCGACATCCCAGGGTTGCCGCCGGTCGCACCGCTGATCTGCTACGAGGTGATCTTCCCGGCCGAAGTCACGGCCCTGGGGCCGAGGCCCGCTTGGCTATTGAATGTCACCAACGACGCCTGGTTCGGCAGGTCGGCGGGGCCCTATCAGCATTTGGCGGCGGCGCGGCTCAGGTCCATCGAAATGGGTATTCCTTTGGTCCGCGTCGCCAACACGGGCATTTCGGTCGTAACCGACCCCTACGGCCGCGTCATCGATCGCCTGGAACTGGGCCGCCAGGGGACTCTCGACAGCCGCCTACCCGAACGGCTCTCCTCGGCGCCACCTTACGGCCGTTGGGGCGATTGGATCACGGCAGGGGTCCTGATTTTCATTCTGGCCTTCTCGCTGGCGTTTCGCCGAACGGCCGGTGGCCGGCCCCGAATGACCGGCCCAACGTAAAGGCGCGTCCCGGCGATACCGTTTCGAGATGCCAACCGACGCCGAGAGACGCCGATGCCGTCATTGAACTTGACGGCTTCTCTAAACCTTGCCAAAAAACGACCGCCGTTCGCCGATGCGCGGCCGTGGATGGATTTGGACCGCTTGCCACCACGTAAACAATGGCGCTAAGTGGGCTCTTTCCAACGACGATCAGACGTTGAGGCCCTCGGTCCAATCGGATTGAACATCATGACCAGAGGGTTTGAACGTGCATAAATCAGATTTTCTCTTCACCAGCGAGTCCGTTTCCGAAGGACACCCGGACAAGGTCTGCGACCGCGTTTCGGACGCCATCGTCGATCTCTTTTTGGACGCCGACCCGGTTTCGCGTGTCGCTGTCGAGACCCTGGTGACCACCAACTTGGTTGTTCTCGCCGGTGAGACTCGCTGTTCCGAGGACATCACCAAGGATCAGATGGAGGCTACCGCACGCCGCGCCATCAAGGACATCGGGTACGACCAGGAGAATTTCCACTGGGAGAACTCGGAAGTCCAGGGGCACGTCCACAAACAGTCGGTCGATATCGCGCAAGGAGTCGACGCCGCCGGCAACAAGGACGAAGGGGCCGGCGACCAGGGATTGATGTTCGGCTATGCCTGTGACGAGACCGACGTGCTGATGCCCGCACCCATCCACTATTCGCACCTGATCCTGAAGAACCTCGCCGATGCCCGCCATGCCGGCGACCTTCCCGGCATCGGCCCCGACTCGAAAAGCCAGGTCACGTTGAAATACGTCCAGGACCGACCGGTCGGCGCCACCTCGGTCGTCGTTTCGACCCAGCACGACGATAACCTCAGCCAGGACGACATCCGTGAAATCGTGCGGCCCTATGTCGAGAAATCGCTGCCCGAAGGCTGGATGTGCCCGGAGGACGAGTTCTACGTCAATCCGACCGGCCGTTTTGTCATCGGCGGTCCCGACGGCGATGCCGGCCTCACCGGCCGCAAGATTATCGTCGACACCTATGGCGGCGCCGCACCGCACGGCGGCGGCGCTTTTTCCGGCAAGGATCCGACCAAGGTCGACCGTTCGGCCGCCTACATCTGCCGCTACCTCGCCAAGAACGTCGTTGCCTCCGGCCTGTCGCGGGCCTGCACGATCCAGTTGGCCTATGCCATCGGTGTTTCGAAGCCGTTGTCGCTCTACGTCAACATGCATGAGACCGGCAAGAACAACGAAGAGGACAAGCTCGCCAAAGTCCTTCAGGAGCTGGTCGACCTGTCGCCGCGCGGCATTCGCGAACACCTGGAGCTGAGCCGGCCGATCTACGAGCGGACCGCCGCCTACGGCCATTTCGGCCGGATCCCCAATGGCGACGGCGGTTTCTCGTGGGAACGCACCGACCTCGTCGACGATATTCGTAAGGCCTTCAACCTTTCTTGACGGCAAGCAAGCCCGAAACCAAGTCTCGCTGGTACGGCCGGCGCCGCGGGAAAAAACTGCGGCCCGGCCGCCAGGCACCGGTTGAAAACCTACTGCCGCGATTGCGGATCGACCCTGCCAGACTGGCCGACCAGGACCCGAGCGAACTGTTTCCCGAACCGGTCGACGACCTGTGGCTGGAGATCGGCTTCGGTGCCGGCGAACATTTGGCTGCGCAAGCGGAACGCCATCCGGAAAAAGGCTTCATCGGGTGTGAGCCCTTCGTCAATGGTGTCGCGTCTCTGCTGACGATGATCGAAGATCGCGGTCTCGGGAACGTGCGCATATTCGATGACGATGCCAGGCTCCTCCTCGATCACCTGCCGGCGGCGTCGATCGGGCGCATTTTCATCCTGTTCAACGACCCCTGGCCGAAGAAGCGCCATCATCGCCGCCGTTTCGTGTCACCTAACACCGTCGAACATCTGGTCCGTCTGCTCAGGGACGGCGGCGAGATCCTATTCGCCAGCGATCACATCGGTTACATCGCCTGGGCCCTGGAGTATTTTCTTCGGAGCGGCGAGCTTCGCTGGTTGGCCGAAAGACCGGCGGACTGGCGCCGTCCACCGGATGATTGGACTGCGACCCGCTATGAAACGAAAGCGCGAAAACGGGGCGCGAACCCAGTGTTCTTGCGGTTTGGCCTATCGTCCCGGGGTCTGTGACCGGGCGTCGGATTCACTTGAATTTCGGCAAAGACGGGTTTATATCACGGCCACACTTTGTTTCGAGTGTATCTCGTCACATGCCCGTTTGCGGTCGTGAATTTGATGGGGTGGGCCTTCGGCCCGCCTTTTTTATTTTCCAAATGCCGCTGGCGCGAAGATCGAGGAGTTCAAGGCCGTGGATTTGGCCGAACGTGTCGAGCAGCTGATCGCCCCGACGGTCGAGGGGCTGGGGTTTGAGATCGTCCGGATTCAGATATCCGGAAAGCACGACCTCTGCCTGCAGGTCATGGCCGAACCGAGGGACGGAAAGACCATGACGGTTGATGATTGTGCAGACATCAGCCGCGCCGTCTCGGCCGTTCTCGACGTGGAGGATCCCATCGATGGAACCTACACCCTGGAAGTCAGTTCGCCCGGGCTCGACCGGCCGCTGGTCAGGCCGAGAGACTTCGAACGGTTTGCCGGGTTCGAGGCCAAGATCGAGGCTTATCAGCCGATCGAGGACCGGCGCCGTTTCCGAGGCCGTCTCGCCGGCATGGATAATGGCAACGTGAAAATCATCGTCGACGACGGGCAGGAAAAGATCATTGCCTTCGACAATATCCAAAAAGCGAAGTTGGTGCTGACCGACGAGTTGATCGCGGCGGCGGAAAAAGGTGAATAGATATGAGTGATACGATGACCGAAAGCGTGACCGACATCAGCGACGTGCACGCGCGCCCGGAACTTCTTCAGGTCGCCGAAACGGTGGCCCGCGACAAGAGCATCGAGCGCGACGAAGTCCTCGAAGCCATGGAGCAGGCGATCGAAAAGGCCGGCCGCTCCAAATACGGACACGAGCATGACATCCGCGCCCGCATCGACCGGACCAGCGGCGCCATCTCGCTGGCCCGTTACGTGGAGGTCGTGGAAACCGCCGAAGAGATCGAAAACGAAATCACTCAGGTCGACCTGGCCAAGGCGCAACGCAAAAAGCCGGACGTCAAGCCCGGTGAATTCCTGGTTGATGAGCTGCCGCCCATCGATTTCGGGCGCATCGCAGCGCAGACCGCCAAACAGGTCATCGTTCAAAAGGTGCGCGAGGCGGAGCGCAGCCGGCAATACGACGAATACAAGGACCGCGTCGGCGAGATCGTCAACGGCATCGTCAAGCGTATCGAATACGGCAACATCGTCGTCGATCTGGGCCGGGCTGAAGCCATGCTCAGGCGTGACGAGTCGATTCCCAGGGAACACGCCAATAACGGCGACCGGGTCCGCGCTTATATCGTCGATGTCCGTGAGGAAACACGGGGGCCGCAGATCTTCCTGTCGCGTACCCATCCGGATTTCATGGCCAAGCTGTTCGCCCAGGAAGTGCCTGAGATCTATGACGGCATCATCGAAATCAAGTCGGTGGCGCGTGATCCCGGGTCAAGGGCCAAGATCGCCGTCATGTCCCATGATTCGAGCCTCGATCCGGTCGGCCCCTGCATCGGTATGCGCGGTTCGCGGGTGCAGGCCGTCGTCGGTGAGCTGCAGGGCGAGAAGATCGATATCATCCAATGGTCTCCGGACCCGGCGACCTTCATCGTCAATGCCTTGGCACCGGCCGAGGTGGCGAAGGTCGTCCTCGATGAGGAAAAGAACAAGATCGAGGTCGTCGTTCCCGACGATCAGTTGAGCCTGGCCATCGGGCGCCGCGGCCAGAACGTGCGCCTCGCTTCGCAACTGTCGGGTTGGGATATCGACATCCTCACCGAGGAAGAAGAATCGGAGCGCCGCACCAAGGAATTCCAGGACCGCTCCCAGAACTTCGTCGAGGCCCTCGACGTCGACGACGTGATCGCCCACCTGCTGGTCACCGAAGGATTCTCCTCGATCGAGGAGGTTGCCTTCGTTCCGGTCGACGATCTCACGGAAATCGAGGGATTTGACGAAGAGGTCGCCACCGAACTGCGCGCCCGGGCCCGCAACTATCTGGCGGTCCGCGACGAGGAGCTGGAAAAACGCCGCCTCGAACTCGGCGTCGACAACGACATGGCGAACGTTGCCGGCGTCACCGCATCCATGATGGTGACCTTGGGCGAAGCCGGTTTGAAGACACGCGACGACCTGGCTGATCTCGCCGGCGACGAGTTGATCGAAATCCTCGGAGAGGGATCGCTGTCGCTGGACAAGGCCAACGACATCATCATGGCCGCCCGCGCCCACTGGTTCGCGGATGAAGTGTCAGCGGATGAAGTGTCAGCGGATGAAGTGTCAGCGGATGAAGTGTCAGCGGATGAAGAAACAGCGGATGAAGAAACAGCGGATGAAGAATCAGCGGACGAGGAAGCCGCTGCCGAAGCGGGCGCCGAGACCGAATCGACCGATGGTGAACCGGCAGCCGCCTCCGAGCCGTCGAGTGAAAACGCTGAACCCGCCGATGAGGAAAAGCCGGTGCAGGAATAGTGTTCATGGAGCCGGCGACTGGGAACCGGAGACTGCGTCGTGCACGAGGACCAAGCCCAGGATCGTGAAGCGGGCGGCATAGGCAAGGAACGGAAATGTATCGTTACCGGCGAGCGAAAACCGAAACACGAACTCATTCGCTTCGTCATTGGGCCGGACGGACAGCCGGTGGCGGACATACAGGAAAGACTGCCCGGACGGGGTTTATGGTTGAGCGCCCAACGCGATGTGGTAAATACTGCGTGCGCGAAGAACATCTTCGCCAGGGCGGCTCGCGGCAAAGTCGATGTTCCCGCCGGGTTTGCGGACCGTATCGAGAGTTTGCTTTCGCGTCGGTGCATGGATTTGATCGGCTTGTCGAGGCGCGCAGGCGCCGCGGTCGGCGGATTCGAAATAGTCCGCACCAGCTTGGCCAACGGCCGGACAGGGCTTCTGTTGACGGCGTCCGATGCGGGAGCCGATGGCCGGAAAAAGATGGAGCGCTTGGCAGCCGACGTGCCCATGCAAAGCGTTCTGACGAGCGCCGAATTGGGCCAGGCATTGGGTCGGGAAGCGGTCGTGCATGTGGCCATCGGCCCGGGTCGGTTGGCGGACCGGCTAATGAAGGATCTGCGTCGTCTCGAGGGGTTCCGCCAAGGACTGGACGACGAAGCGGCGGCAGTTTGACGCTGAAGGAATGCCCCCAAGTGGGGCCGTATGAAGGTTGGAATCGAATCCGATGACCGAAACGAAAGAAACGAACAAGGACAAGAAGCTGGGACTCTCGCGGCCCGGCAAGCTCGAGCTGAAAAAGACGGTCGAGACCGGACAGGTCCGCCAGAGCTTTTCTCACGGGCGTTCGAAGATGGTGACGGTCGAGGTTCGCAAAAAGAGAACGTTTGCGCCGGACGCGGGTGGGCGTATGGCGGAGATCAAGGAATCGGCGGCCGCATTCAAGGAAGAACCCGTTGAGGAGCCGACCGTCGTCGAAGACGAGGAGGCACCCGTCGAAGAGGCGCCGGCCCATCAACTGACCGATGAGGAACGCGCGGCCCGCTTGAAAGCGCTCGAGGACGCGAAGAAATCCGACGAACTGGCGCGTGAGGAACAACATCTCGCTGCCGAGCGCGAAGCCGCGCGGGCGGCCGAGGAAGCGGCGCGCGCCAAGGAAGCGCCGCCGGAACCGGAAGAGCCCGAGGAATCGGCGGAGGCGGCCGAACCGGAAGCCGCCCCCGAGAAGGCGCCGGCGGCCGAAGAGGCCGAACGTCAAAAGACCAGCCAGGCGGAAGCCGAACTGGCGCGGCGCAAGGAAGAGGAAGAAGAACACCGCGGACGCCAGAAGAAGGGTGCCAAACCGGATACCCGCAAGGCACCGTCCCGGCGCGGCGAACCCAGGCGCCGGTCGGGCAAGCTGACCATCTCCGAAGCCCTCGAGGATCAGGAAGGCCGTCAGCGCAGCCTCGCTTCCGTGAAGCGCAAACGCGAACGGGAAAAGCAGAAAGCCCAACTGCAACGAAGCGAGGGCATGAAGGTCATCCGCGAAGTCGTTATCCCGGAAGCGATTACCGTCCAGGAACTGGCCAACCGCATGGCCGAGCGGGCGTCCGATGTGATCAAGACCCTGATGAACATGGATGTGATGGTGACGATCAACCAGACCATCGACGCCGACACGGCTGAGCTGGTCGTCGGCGAGTTCGGACACAAGTTCAAACGCGTGTCGGAGGCCGACGTCGAGGAAGGGCTGCGGACCGACGTCGACGACGATGCCGCGACCCAGCCGCGGGCCGCCGTGGTGACGGTCATGGGACACGTCGATCACGGCAAGACGTCGCTGCTGGATGCGCTCCGCGAAACGGACGTCGCCTCCCACGAAGCTGGCGGCATCACCCAGCATATCGGTGCCTATCAGGTGACCATGCCGCATGGCGACAAGATCACCTTCATCGACACGCCCGGCCACGCGGCCTTTACGGAGATGCGGTCGCGCGGTGCCCAGGTCACCGACATCGTCGTCCTCTGCGTCGCCGCCGACGACGGCATCATGCCGCAAACGGTCGAGGCCATTCACCATGCCAAGGCCGCCGCGGTGCCGATCATCGTCGCCATCAACAAGATGGACCGGCCGCAGGCCGACGCCAACCGTGTGCGCACGGAACTCCTGCAGCACGACATCCAGGTCGAGGAAATGGGCGGCGACGTTCTTGCCGTCGAGGTCTCGGCCCTCGAAAAGACTAACCTCGACAAGCTCGAGGAGGCCATTCTCCTGCAGGCCGAATTGCTCGACCTCAAGGCCAATCCGGACCGTGCCGCCGAGGGTGTCATCGTCGAATCGAAAATGGAACAGGGCCGCGGCTCCGTCGCCACCGTTCTGGTTCAGCGTGGCACGCTCAGGGTCGGTGACATCTTCGTCGCCGGCAGCGAATGGGGCCGCGTGCGCGCCATGCTCGATGCCCGCGGTGAAACCGTCGAAGAGGCCGGGCCCGCCGTGCCGGTCGAGGTTCTCGGCCTGAACGGGACCCCGGCGGCCGGTGATGAAGTGACCGGTGTCGAAACCGAGGGCCGGGCCCGTGAGGTCACCGAGTTCCGTCAGCGCCGCGACCGTGAGGCCCGGGCGCTCGCCAGTTCGCGGGGCACTCTCGAGCAGATGTTCGAGAAGATCAAGGAGGGCGAAGCGGAACTGCTGCCGGTCATCATCAAGGCCGACGTTCACGGGTCGGTCGAGGCGATCATCGGGGCCCTGGAAAACATCTCGACCGACGAGGTCAAGGTCCAGGTCCTCCATTCGGCGGTCGGTGGCATCAACGAATCGGATATCACGCTGGCCCGAGCGTCGAACGCCATCATTCTCGGCTTCAACGTGCGCGCCAATCCGCAGGCCCGCGACCTGGCGAAACGCGACAACATCGAAATCCGTTACTATTCGATCATCTACGACCTCACCGACGACCTGAAGAAGGTGCTGTCCGGAATGTTGTCGCCGGAGGTCAAGGAAACCCTGCTCGGATACGCCGAGATCCGCGAGGTGTTCAACGTTTCCAAGGTCGGCCGGGTCGCCGGCTGCATCGTCACCGAAGGGATCGTCAAGCGCGGCGCCCGTGTCCGCCTCATTCGCGACGAGGTCGTTGTCCACGAGGGCGAACTCAGCCAGTTGAAGCGTTTCAAGGACGACGTCAAGGAAGTCCAATCCGGCACCGAATGCGGCATGGCGTTCGCCAATTACCAGGACATCCAGACCGGCGATATGATCGAATGCTTCGATGTCGAGGAAGTCGCCCGCGAGCTCTGAGGGGCCAACCCCCTGCTCGGGGTGATTTGAATCTACCAAGGGACTGTTGCGCGAGGTCGCGATGATCAACCGGGGGGCCGTCGGCCCGAGTCAACGCCAGTTGCGGGTCGGTGAGGAAATTCGTCACGCCCTCGCGTGGATCCTCGAAAAAGGCGAGATCAGGGATCCGGCCGTCAGCGGCCTGCCGGTGACCGTGACCGAAGTCCGAATTAGCCCCGACCTGAAAAACGCGACCGCCTTCGTCCTGCCGCCCGGCGGCGGCAACCCCGACGACCATGACCGGGTATTGGGCGGCCTACAGAGGGCGGTGCCTTTCCTGCGTCGACGGATCGCCAAATCCGTCCGCCTGAAATACGTCCCGCGCCTTTCGTTCATCTGGGATACCTCCTTCGACGAGGCCGGCCGCATCGACGCCCTGCTTCACGAACCCCGGGTCATGCAGGACTTGGTGAAGGACGGCGACGAGACCGACGATGGGGCGTAGGAGGAAAGGCCGTCCCATTCACGGCTGGATCATCGTCGACAAACCGGCCGGGTTATCCTCCAGCGCCGTCGTCGGAAAAGCCCGCCGCGCCCTGGGCGCCGCCAAAGCCGGCCACGGCGGTACCCTCGATCCGCTGGCCACGGGAGTTTTACCGGTCGCCTTCGGTGAGGCGACGAAAACCGTGTCCTATGCCATGGACAGCAGCAAGGCCTACAGGTTCACGGTTCGATGGGGCGAGGCCCGGGCCACCGACGATCAGGAAGGCGCGGTCACCGAAATCAGCGATGTCCGTCCCGACGAAGATCAAATCCGCGCCGTGCTTGTGCAATTCACCGGCGATATCGAGCAGATTCCCCCGGTCTTCTCGGCGATCAAGGTCGACGGCGAACGGGCTTACGACCTGGCCCGGGCCAACGTCGACATCGAGTTGCAACCGCGGATGGTCACGGTCGAGGTGCTCGAGTACCTCGGCTCTCCCGATGCCGACCATGCGGAGTTCCGAGCGGTCTGCGGAAAAGGGACCTATATCCGGAGCCTGGCCCGGGATCTGGCCAAGGCTCTGGGCACCGTCGGACACGTCGCCCAGCTTCGTCGGACGGCCGTCGGCGGGTTTACGGAAGACGACGCGATTTCGCTGGATTATCTGGAGTCGCTCGGGCATAGTGCGCCCGATTCGGAGGCCTTTTTTCCGGTCGAGACCGCGCTGGACGACATCCCGGCGCTGGCCCTGACAAAGGACGAGGCCCGAAAGCTAAGGCATGGACAGGGTGTTCCCGTCCTGCCGGTTGCCAGCCGATCCCCTTTCAAAGACATCGCCCAGGGCGACGTCGTATGCGCTATGGCGGAGGGACGGATGGTTGCATTGGCCCGGATTGCGGGAGGGGAAATACGACCCCTCCGTGTTTTGAATCTAGATGGATTGGAGTAAACGATGTCGATTACCGCTGAGCGGAAACAGGAACTCGTCAAGGAGTTCGCGACCAAAGAAGGCGACACCGGTTCGCCGGAAGTCCAAGTGGCCATCCTGAGCGAAAGGATCGCCAATCTCACCGAACATCTGAAAACCCATAAGACCGATTTTCATTCCCGGCGGGGTCTCTTGATGATGGTCGGCCAACGCCGGCGCCTGCTGGACTATGTCAAGCGCAAGGAAGCCAAACGCTACGAGGACCTCGTCAAGAGACTCGGTCTGAGGCGTTAGATGGCGTCGCGACTGTTCCCGCTGGACGCAACGCGCGGAAAACACAGCGGAGAACACACCTGTCCGGAAAACCCGGAAAAAGCAAAAGACCGAAACAGGCCTGATGGATAGGCCGTTTCGGGAGGACCGGCACATGGGGTGCCGGTTCGACGTAGGAAGCTAGGATAATTCAATCATGTTCCAAGAATTCAGAAAAGAAATCGACTGGGGCGGGCGCAAGCTGACCCTGGAGACGGGCAAAGTTGCCCGCCAAGCCGACGGCGCCGTCATGGTGACCTATGGTGAAACGAAAGTGCTGTGTACGGTGGTTGGAGAAAAATCACCGCGCCCCGGCCTCGATTTTTTCCCGCTATCGGTCCACTACCAGGAAAAAGCCTATGCCGCCGGTAAAATTCCCGGCGGCTTTTTCAAGCGCGAAACCCGCCCGAGCGACCGCGAGACGCTGACCTCGCGCCTGATCGACCGACCGATCCGGCCGCTGTTCGTCAAGGGATTCCGCAACGAGACCCAGGTCATCTGTACGGTCATGGCCCACGACCTGGAAAACGACCCGGACATTCCGGCGATGATCGGAACCTCGGCGGCGCTGACCATTTCCGGCCTTCCGTTCATGGGCCCGATTGGCGGCGCCCGTGTCGGCTATATCGATGGCGAATACGTGCTCAACCCGCAACTCGACGAAATGCCGTCGACCCAACTCGATCTCGTCGTCGCCGGCACCAAGGACGGCGTCCTGATGGTCGAATCGGAGGCCAGTGAGCTGTCCGAGGAAATCATGTTGGGTGCCGTGACCTTCGGCCACGAAGCCTTCCAGCCGATCATCGACGCCATCATCGACCTGGCCGAGGCCTGCGCCAAGGAACCGTTCGACGTTCCGGAGCCGCCGGCCGGCAAGGCCGAGCTGGCGGAACGCGTCAGAGGCATGGCCGAAAACGATCTGCGCGAGGCCTACGGCGAGATCATCAAGCTCGAACGCCAGGACAAGGTCAGTGCCGTCAAAAAACGGGTCACCGAAGAACTGGCCGGAGACAATCAACTCGACCAGGACTTCGTCGGCCAGGTCCTGCCGGAAGTCCTCAAGGGCCTGGAATCGGACATCGTCCGCCAGGATATCCTGCGGACCGGCAAGCGCATCGACGGCCGCGACACGGAAACCGTCCGTCCGATCGCCGTCGAAGTCGGGGTGCTACCGCGCTCGCACGGTTCGGCCCTGTTCACCCGCGGTGAAACCCAGGCGCTGGTCGTCGCCACCCTCGGCACCGGCCAGGATGAACAGATCATCGACGGCCTCGCCGAGGATTACCGTGAGCACTTCATGCTGCATTACAACTTCCCGCCCTACTCGGTCGGTGAGGCCGGGCGGTTCGGGTTCACCGGGCGGCGCGAGATCGGCCACGGCAAATTGGCCCGGCGGGCCATCCATCCGCTGATGCCGTCGAAAACGGACTTCCCCTACACGGTCCGCGTCGTCTCCGAGATCACTGAATCCAACGGTTCGTCCAGCATGGCGAGCGTCTGCGGGGCTTCGCTGGCCCTGATGGACTCGGGCGTCCCCCTGCCGCGGCCGGTCGCCGGCATCGCCATGGGCCTGATCAAGGAAGGTGATGACTTCGCCGTCCTTTCCGACATCCTCGGCGACGAGGACCACCTGGGCGACATGGACTTCAAGGTTGCCGGTACGTCGGAAGGCGTGACGTCGCTGCAGATGGACATCAAGATCACCTCGATCACGTCCGAGATCATGAAGGTTGCCCTCGAGCAGGCTCGCGGCGGCCGGTTGCACATCCTCGACGAAATGTCGAAGGCGATCTCCAACGCCCACGAAGGGGTCAGCGCCAACGCGCCGCGGATCACCGTGATCAACATCAACCGCGACAAAATCCGCGACGTCATCGGCCCGGGCGGCAAGATGATCCGCGAGATCTGCGAGACCACCGGCGCCAAGATCGATATCGAAGACGACGGCACGGTGAAGGTGGCCGCCGTTGACGAGACGGCGGCGCAGGCGGCGATCGATTGGATCGAAGGCCTGACAGCGGAACCGGAGGTCGGCAAGCTCTACAAGGGCAAAGTCGTCAAGACGGTCGACTTCGGCGCCTTCGTCAACTTCATGGGCAGCAAAGACGGCTTGGTTCACATTTCCAAGCTGGCGCAGCACCGGGTCGGCAAGACGACCGATATCGTCAACGTCGGCGATGAGGTCCGGGTCAAGCTGATCGGCATCGACGACCGCGGGAAGATCAAGCTCTCCATGCGTGTCGTCGACCAGGAGACCGGTGAGGAGTTGCCCGACGAACGGGCGTCGAAACGGGCCTCCCACTAAGTCCGGAAGGCAGTTTTAAGGGGGCGCCTTTTTGGCGCCCCTTTTACATATTACAAGGTAAAGTCTTCTAGTCGACGGGGATCGGGTAGGATATACAAACGGTAACCGACGTCGCCAACGCTGGACGGAACGTTCGGACCGGATGGAGAGGAGGGGCGCGGCAGCCCGTGACCAAGAACTCGAGTTATACACGTGATGAATTGCTGGCCTGTGCCCGAGGCGAACTGTTCGGGCCGGGAAACGCCCAGTTGCCCCTGCCGCCGATGCTGATGTTCGACCGCATCACGTCGGTCAGCGAAGACGGCGGCGCCTACGGCAAGGGGCGCATCGAGGCCGAACTCGACGTCCGCCCCGATCTTTGGTTTTTCGAGTGTCATTTTCCCGGTGATCCGGTGATGCCCGGTTGTCTCGGGCTCGACGGCCTGTGGCAGTTGCTCGGGTTTTATCTGGGTTGGACAGGGGCGCCGGGCCGCGGCCGGGCGCTTGGCGTCGGCAAGGTTGGTTTTTCCGAACAGGTACAACCGGACGCCAAGCTGGTAAGTTATCATATCGATATCAAGAGAATCATGAGCCGCCAGATCGCCTTGGGGATAGCCGATGGTGTCATGAAAGTGGACGGCAAGACGGCTTATGAGGCCGAAGGATTGCGCGTAACGCTGTTTACCAGCGAAGATTAACGGTGGTGAGGCACCCATGAGACGAGTAGCCGTTACCGGAATGGGAATCGTATCGCCCATCGGCAACAACGTCGCGGAGGTATGCGATAGCCTGCGCGCCGGTCAATCCGGGATCACCTTTTGCGAGGATTATGCTGAACGGGGATTCCGCTCCCATGTTCATGGCAAGCCTCAGATCGACATGGACGACATGATCGACCGTAAGGTGCGGCGCTTCATGGGCGACGGAGCCGCCTACAATTACGTCGCCATGCGCGAGGCCATCGAGGACGCAGGCCTCACCGATGATGACGTCACCGACGAACGCACGGGGCTCGTCATGGGATCGGGCGGACCGTCAACCTCGGCCCTTGTCGGCGCTGCCGATACGGCGCGCAACCGGGGGGCCAAACGGATCGGCCCCTATGCCGTACCGAAATCCATGTGTTCGACCAATTCCGCCAATATGGCGACAGCCTTCCACATGCGCGGGCTCAGCTATTCGATTTCGTCAGCCTGCGCGACCAGCGCCCATTGCATCGGCAATGCGGCCGAATTGATCCAGTGGAACAAACAGGACGTCGTCTTCGCCGGTGGCGGCGAGGAGGTCGACTGGACGCTGACCGTGCTGTTCGACGCCATGGGTGCTTTGTCGTCGAAATACAACGATACGCCGGAGCGCGCCTCCCGGCCTTTCGACGCCGATCGCGACGGCTTCGTCATCGCCGGCGGCGCCGGTGTCGTCGTCCTCGAGGACCTGGAGCGAGCCAAGGCGCGCGGCGCCAAGATTTACGCCGAAGTCGTCGGCTACGGCGCCACCTCCGACGGCGTCGATATGGTGGCGCCCTCCGGCGAGGGCGGCATGCGCTGCATGCGCATGGCCATGCAGGGGCTCGGTAATACGGCCGTCGACTACATCAACGCCCACGGCACGTCGACCCCGGCCGGCGACATGGTCGAAATCAACTCCATACGCGAGGTCTTCGGTGCGCACCGGCCGATGATCTCCTCGACCAAGTCTCTGACCGGCCACTCGCAAGGCGCGACCGGTGTCCACGAGGCGATCTACTCGTTGATCATGCTCGACAATGATTTCGTCGCCGCCTCGGCCAATGTCGAAAGCCTCGATCCGGAAGTCGGCGATGCCAATATCGTCACTGAGCGGATCGACGACGCCGGCCTCAAATGCGTTCTCTCGAACAGCTTCGGGTTCGGGGGAACCAATGCGTCACTGGCGTTCAGCCGCTACGAGCAATAAGACCGCAAAACCCAACCGGTATCGGGAGACATGCGCGTGTCGGAACTTCAAGAATTGGACCGCGAGACGGAACCTTTGGCCGCGCCCGGCCCGCTGATGGCGGGCAAGCGCGGTGTCGTCATGGGAGTCGCCAATAATCGTTCGATTGCCTGGGGCATCGCCAACCAATTGAGCCGCCATGGGGCCGAGCTGGCATTCACCTATCAGGGCGAAGCCATCGCGAAAAGGGTCCGTCCCTTGGCCGAATCGGTCGGATCGCAGATTCTCGTTCAATGCGATGTCGAGGACGAGGCCAGCGTCGACGCCGTATTCGACGAAATTGCCGGCCATTGGCCGGCGTTGGATTTCGTCGTCCATGCGATCGCCTACTCCGACAAGGAAGAGCTGAAGGGCCGCTATGTCGATACGACCCGGGACAACTTCCTGAAGACCCTGGATATATCGTGCTACTCCTTCACCTCCGTGGCGCGCCGCGCCGCGCCCTTGATGACGGGCGGCGGAAGCATGGTCTCGCTCAGCTTCACCGGTGCGGAGAAGGTGTTCCCCAACTACAACGTCATGGGCGTGGCGAAAGCGGCCCTCGAGGCCAGCATCCGCTACCTGGCCGCCGACCTGGGCCCTTCGGACATCCGGGTCAACGGGATCTCGGCGGGACCCATGCGGACCTTGGCGGGAAGTGCCATCGGCGGTGCCCGGGACATCCTCAGGCACTGCCAGCGCAACGCACCCCTGAACCGGACCCTGGACCTCGATGATATCGGCGGTGCCGCCCTCTATCTCCTTTCGGACCTGTCGTTGAGCGTCACCGGTGAAATCCATCACGTCGACGGCGGGTACAGCGTCATCGGCATGCCGGTGCCGGGCGAGGAGGAATAAGGTGACCCTCCGTTTTCTTGAAACAGAACGAAACTTTTCCTTATAAAAATTATGGTTTATGGTGTGCCTCACCCGAAATGATGAAACGGGTTGGTATTTGGTAAACGGATGCCCATATGCTGCAAATGGAAACGAACCGAACCTATAGCAACGTGATCGCCAGGCTGCGTGCCTGCGGATTGCGTCCGACGCGTCAACGAATTGCGCTTGCCAAACTGCTGTTCGATGACGGGGACAGACACGTCACCGCCGAACTGCTGCACGCCGAAGCCAAGACGGCCAACATCCGGGTGTCGCTGGCGACCGTCTACAATACGCTTCATCAGTTCACGGAGGCCGGCTTGCTTCGTGAAATCGTCGTCGATTCGCAACGCTGCTACTTCGATACCAACACCGGCGAGCACCACCACTTCTTTTTTGAGAAGTCGAACCGGCTCGAAGACATCCCGGCCGATGAAATCGTCGTGACACCGCTTCCCTCGGCTCCCGACGGCACGGAGATCAAAAGCGTGGACGTCGTAATCAGGGTCTCTTAATTCTTTAAAAACAATAAGTTAGTGCATTTTTTATAACTATTGAAAAATGCTTGACTTCTCGCATTTGTTCGATCATATTTCGGACCTGATCGCCAGCGGCCGCAACATCCGCTGAGATATCCGCACTTTTTAAATGATTTCACACGAAACCAAACCAGTCAGGGAGACCGGACATGCCAGCACTCAAAGACAGCAAGACCGAACAGAACCTCAAGGACGCGTTCGCCGGCGAATCGCAGGCTAACCGCCGTTATCTCTACTTTGCCCAGAAGGCCGATATTGAAGGCTACAACGACGTCGCTGCCGTCTTCCGCTCCACCGCCGAAGGTGAGACCGGTCACGCGCACGGCCATCTCGAATTCCTCGAGGAAACCGGCGACCCGGCGACGGGTGAGCCGATCGGCGGCACCAGCGACAACCTGAAGGCGTCCATCGCCGGCGAAACCCACGAGTACACCGACATGTACCCGGGCATGGCCAAGACCGCCCGCGACGAAGGTTTCGACGAGATCGCCGATTGGTTCGAAACCCTCGCCAAGGCCGAGAAGTCCCACGCCGGGCGTTTCCAGAAAGCGCTCGACTCCATGGACTGACCGCGGGCCTCGACCGTATTTTGCGCGGGGGGCCCTAGCCGGCTCCCCCGTTTTCATTCGGGCGAAAGGATCCGCTGAGGTCCGGTCCCGGCGGCTGGAGCGTCGGTTGACAAGTGGAGGAATAGGCCATGAGAGAAGGTAGTCTCGAGGCGCCGACGCGCCATCCGATCGCGTGGAAAGATCCGGATTTCTACGACGAAGAAAAACTGGACGCCGAACTGAGGCGCGTTTTCGACATTTGTCACGGCTGCCGGCGCTGTTTCAACCTCTGTGACAGTTTTCCGAGACTGTTCGACCTCATCGACGAATCCGAATCGGGCGAGCTGGATACGGTCTCCAGCGCCGATTTCAAGCCGGTCATCGACGCGTGCACCTTGTGTGACATGTGTTTTCTGACCAAATGTCCCTACGTGCCTCCGCATGACTTCGACCTCGATTTTCCGCACCTGATGGTCCGTGCCCGCGCCGTTCAGCTCAAGAAAGGCGAGATCGGCTGGTCCGAGCGGCAGCTGACGGAAACCGACCGCAACGGGCGGCTCGGCTGCGGCTTTTCCGGCATCACCAACTGGGCCTCCAAGTGCGGGAACAGCATGACCCGTCCGGCCATGGAGAGCATGCTCGGCGTTCATCGCGACGCCGCCCTGCCCCGTTTCGAGGGAACGCCCTTCACCAAGGCGACGGCCAAGTCTCCGCCGGCGGTCAATGAAAAGGCGCCCGGCTTCGGCCGCAAGGCGGTTCTCTACGCGACCTGTTTTTCCGAATACAACAATGCCGCCATCGGCCATGCGGCGCGCGCCGTTCTGGCCAAGAACGGCGTCGACACGGAAGTCGTCTATCCGGCCTGTTGCGGCATGCCGCAATTGGAGCACGGCGATTTGGCGCGTGTCGCCGACAGCGCCGCCCGCATCGCCGCCGAGTTGAAGTCCTATATCGAAAAAGGCTACGACGTCATCGCCACGGTGCCGTCCTGCGCGCTGATGATGAAGTTCGAGTGGCCCCTGATCGTGCCCGACAACGCCGACGTCAAAACCCTCTCCGAAGCGACCTTCGACATCACCGAGTACGTGATGGCGATCGCCGGCAAGGAGGGGTTGGCCGAGGGGTTGAGCCCGCTCGACGGCGGCGTCACCATCCACATCGCGTGCCATGCCCGCGCCCAGAACATGGGCCAGAAGGGGGCGGAGATGCTGAAGCAGATCCCCGATACGGAGATCAAGGTCATCGAACGCTGTTCCGGCCACGGCGGCTCCTGGGGTGTCATGAAGGACAATTTCGAGGTCGGCATCAAGGTCGGCCGACCCGTCGCCCGCCAGGCCAAGGAGGCGGGCTCGGCCCACGTCGTCTCCGAATGCCCCCTGGCGCGGGACCATATCCTGCAAGGCATGGAGCGCCAGGAGGCGGACACGGCGCAAACCAGCGCCCACCAGCACCCGATCCAACTGCTCGCCCAGGCCTACGGGCTTTGACGGCAGCGTGAACCCGTCTGGCGGAGACAAATGACATGAGCAACCGAACCGAAATCACCCGCGAAGATATCCTGTCCATGGACGAGTACGGCCGGCGCCGTATGGAAAGCCGCAAGCGCATAACGGCGATCAAGAAAAACCGCCGCCTCGCCATCGGCCCGGATGCAACCATCTACTTCGAGAACTACGACACCATGTGGCATCAGATCCATGAGATGCTGTGGATCGAAAAAGGCGGCGACGAACAGGTCGAAGACGAGCTCAGGGCCTACAACCCGCTGATTCCCAACGGCTCGGAACTGGTCGCCACCCTAATGTTCGAAATCGACGATCCGGAGCGCCGCGCCCAGGTGCTGGCCGGCCTCGGCGGCGTCGAGCATACGATCGAGATTTCCCTGGGCGACGATGTTATCACCGCGGTTCCGGAGGAAGACGTCGAGCGCACCAATGCCGCCGGCAAGGCCTCGTCGATCCAATTCCTGCATTTCCCGTTCACCGCAGAGCAGATCGCCAAGTTCCGTGATCCGGATGTCCGTGTCACGGTCGGCATCGGTCATGCGGCCTACGGGCACATGGCCATCGTTCCGTCCGAGGTTCGCGACGCGCTGTCGGCGGATTTTGCGGACTGACCCGTCCTTTGACGGCCTTCATCGGCTGTTGAGCGATTACTCCACGGCTTCGCGGCGGTAGGTCCCCCAGAAATCGACCCGCCGGAGCCAGCCTTCGTGACCGCCGACCTCGACCTTGCACCAGGCGGATTCCGATGAGCAACGGAGCACACGACCGACCGAACCCGGTTCGGCCCTGGCCGCCGCCGCGCTGTCCGAGCTGGCGTCGCGCCGGATGGTGCGGACGGCGCCGGTGACGACCAGCGAGCGGCGCCCGGCCAGCATGCTCTGGTGAATCCAGCCCTGCGCGCCCTGCCAGTCGCGGACCTTGCGCCAGGTACCGTATTCGGCGATGACCTCGACCGGCAGGTACTGGCGGTGATAGACCCATTCGACCGGATATTGAACGCCGGGCCCGGCCCGCATGTTGACTTCGTCGGCACGCAGGCTGACGAAGCGGGGCAGCGGCAGGCCGGCGCCCTTCAGCTGAGCGGAGGCCGGTCGCGGATCGCCGATGGACGCGATCGCAATCAAGAGAATGAAGGAAATGACCTTTCCAAGGGCGGGCATGGCGTGTCGGCGATCGTTCCGCGAATGGATTGTGACGGTTTCGCATTATTAGGCGTTACACGGGCCCCCGGCAAGAGGCGGTCTTGTTGGCAATGGCTGTTCGGAGGGCAAAGCGCGCTGGACATCGCCGGGCCCTGTTGCTATGGCCTGAGGGCTGGATGCCTTCAGCCGAGGAGGACGCATGGCCCACAAAAAACCAAGCGTGGTTGTGACCCGGAAACTCCCGGACGCCATTGAAACGCGCATGATGGAACTGTTCGACGTCCGGCTCAATCTGGACGACACGCCGCTGTCGAAGAGCGACCTCGTCGAGGCGGTGAAGTCGGTCGACATCCTCGTTCCGACCGTCACCGATCGCATCGATTCGGCGATTCTGTCGCAGGCCGGACCGGATTTACGCCTGATCGCCAACTACGGAACCGGCGTCGACCATATCGATCTGGCGACAGCGCGCCAGCGCGGCATCACCGTCACCAATACGCCGGACGTTCTCACCGAGGACACGGCGGATATGACCATGGCGCTGCTTCTGTCCGTCCCCAGGCGGTTGGCCGAAGGTGTGCGTGTGCTGCAGGCCGGTGACTGGGCCGGCTGGTCGCCGACCTGGATGCTCGGCCATCGGATTTATGGCAAACGCTTGGGCATCATCGGCATGGGCCGCATCGGCCAGGCCGTCGCCCGGCGCGCCAAGGGGTTCGGCCTGTCGATCCACTACCACAACCGCCACCGCGTCCACGAAGAGATCGAAGAGGAACTGGAGGCGACCTATTGGGAGAGCTTGGACCAGATGCTGGCCCGGGTCGATTTCGTTTCCGTCAACTGCCCGCACACGCCGGCCACCTACCATCTGTTGTCGGCCCGGCGTCTCAAGCTTCTACAGCCGCACGCCATCGTCATCAACACGTCGCGCGGCGAAGTCATCGACGAAAACGCCCTGACCCGTATGCTGGCGGCCGGCGAGATTGCCGGTGCTGGCCTGGACGTCTTCGAAAACGAACCGGCGGTCAACCCGAAGCTCTTGGCCATGGATAACGTGGTCCTGCTGCCGCACATGGGCTCGGCCACCGTCGAAGGCCGCGTCGACATGGGCGAGAAGGTGCTCGTCAACATCAAGACCTTCGTCGACGGCCACAATCCGCCGGACCGCGTTCTCGGCGACACGATCTAGCCGGCGCCGCGCCCCCTACCGCCAATTTCCGGCCGCGGTCAGCGGGACGCGACCGGCGACCGGATAAGGGAGGAGGCGATGCCCAGTAATCACGACCTGGCAGAGGCGCGTTACGGCTTGGCCGTCGACGTCGACGACGGCGGTTCGGATACCATTCAAACGCTACTCGGTCACCGGTCCTGCCGACGCTTCAAGCCCGACGAGCTCGCCGAGCCGTTGATCTATCTGCTCTTGAGTTGCGCCCAGTCGGCACCGACCAAGTCGAATCTCCAGCAGTACTCCATTATCGTGATCACGGACGAGACCAAACGGGGTGAGATCGCGTCGCTGGTTCCGACCATGCCGTGGATCGCCGATGCGCCCCTGATCCTGGTGTTTCTCGGCGATGTCCGGCGCATCCGGCGTCTGGCCGAAATGCGCGGGCACGAATACCGCAACGACAACGCCGATACCTTCATGAACGCGACCATCGACGCGGCGCTGGCCATGCAGGCCTTCATCGTCGCCGCCGAGAGCCTCGGCCTCGGTACCTGTCCGATCAGTTACGTTCGCAACCGTATCGACGACCTCAGCCGAATTCTCGAACTTCCCGACGGGGTCTTCCCCATCGCCGGCCTGACCGTCGGCTGGCCGGCGGTCGAGGGTACCCTATCCCTTCGTTTGCCCCAGGACATCGTCGTCCATCGCGGTGTTTACGACGACAGCGCACTGGAGCGCGACGTCGTCGCCTACGACGACCGGGCCCATGATCACCAGCCGCTGATACCGGCGAAACAGCGTCACACGGATCGTTACGGTGTTCTCGAGAAATGCACCTGGTCGGAAAATGTCGCCCGCCAGTTGTCATTGCCGGAGCGCGACGGTTTCGCTGATTTCCTAAAACGAAAGAAGATCAACTTGACTTAATGCCCGGACGGGCCGCCTTCAATGTCCAACGAGGGGCAGGAGCCTGTCGTACAGATATGCAGCAATCTTCGCCGAACCCTGTGGCGTGGTGTGCAGTGCGTCGTAGAAATCCCCATCCTCGAAAAACAATTCCGCGAACAGGTCGACGCAGATTCCCTTTTTCACGCGGCAGGTCTCCATGGCCGTACCATTATAGGCGGCGATGGCCTCGTACGGTCCCGTGTCGGGTCTATCGCCGCCAGATACGCCGTAGAGGACGCCTTCCCGTACGCGATAGCCATCGGCGCCTTGCGTGATAATAACCGGTTCGGCGCCGAGGGCGCGTATAACGTCGATCAGTATCACCAGTCGGCGAGAATATCGTTCGAGCAGCGCGTCGTGCACGGCACCCTTGTCCCGGTACATTGGCGAAGGCGCCGGGCCGGCTGGCGCCCATTCGACGTCGTCGAAGGTAAGCGATCCACGGCCCGCGTCGACGACATTCGCCTTAAACCAACCCTTGACCAGCCTGTACACCCTGAAAAGCGCGCTATGGTTCTTGATGTAGAAACGCAGCTTTTTGGTTCGTTTGCGCGGCGTTAGGTCGTCAACCCACTGCTTGTCGTCCTCCAGTCCAAGCACCATATCGTTGATCCCTACGTAAGCCGCGATATAGCGGGGTTTGGCATCCGGTAGCAGGGGGAACCACTTTTTCAGCATGGTGATGTGCCCGATGACCGTTTGGCTGTCGACGCCGGCGTTGACGATAGTGAAACGCTGGCCGTTCTTTCGGAAATGATCTCCAAGCCGATAGACCCAGGTCTCCTGGTCGTCGACATAGAGCTCGTTTGTCGTGCCGCCGCCGAGGACTACCATGTCGATCTCCGAGAGCGTCCCGTATCGACCCCTCAGTCCATAGTAATCCCGCGTATAGCTGATTTCTCCTCCACCTTCGTAAAGCCGCGATGTATCGATGTGGAGACGCTGGTTGCGAACGATATTGAGAACGCCCCAATCCTCGCCAAAAAACCAAGTCCCGAAGGTAAGTTCGAGGACAACGAGTCCCAACGCGATCAGACCGAGGTTCCAGCCGATGATCCTTGCGAACGGCCGAAGTCCTGTGAGCGAAGTTCGTTTTGACGGAAGGGACGCCATCGCGGTTTATTTCAAATGAGTAACATTGCGCCATCCTTCGAGGCATCGTCGATGAAGGTGACGACACCGGATCGTTCGATCTCCGCATCGTCGCGCAACGGTTCGCCCTCCATGCCCCGCGCCCTCAGGCCCATCTCGCAGACCAGGAACCGGACCCCCAGTGCGACGCAGGCCTCCCACAGTTCGTCGAAGGTGGCGACGCCCTTTTCCGCATAGGCGCGGTCCATGTCGCCGCCGGTTCCATCACCCTCGCTGAGCGGCATGTCCATCCACGGCCAGACGCCGTCATCGCCGGGCCGCCGCAGGGCCTCACAGGCACCCATGGTGAAGAAGAGCGTCACCGGACGGCCGATGGCGGCGGCGGCAGAGGCCATGACCAGGGCATAGTGGACCTTGTCGAAGTGGCCGGCGTAGACGACCACGGACAGTTTGTCGGGAGAGGTTTTCTCAGCCGTCATGGATCGACAAGTCGGTAAGGGACGGCTCGTCGCCGCACAGGGGACATCCGGGGTCCCGTTTCACCTTGATCTTGCGGAAGGTGGTGCCGAGCCCATCGCATATGAGCAACGAACCGGCCATGCTCTCGCCGATGCCCATGATCTCCTTGAGGACCTCCGTCGCCTGCAGCGATCCGACCATCCCGCAGAGCGCACCGAGCACGCCGGCCTCGGCGCAGGACGGGATTTGTCCCGGCGGCGGCGGCTCGCGGAAGATGCAGCGGTAGCACGGCGCTGGTTCGCCATCGTCGGTTTCACCGTTCATCCGGAAGGTCGCCACCTGCCCGTCGAACCTCAGGATGGCTGCCGACACCAGGGTCTTGCCGGCGAAATAACAGGCATCATTGACGAGAAACCGGGTTGGGAAATTGTCGCTGCCGTCGGCGACGATATCGTAGCCGCCGATGATATCGAGGGCATTTGAGGCATCGATGCGGTTTCCGTGGGTGACGACCCTGACATCGGGATTGATGGCGGCAACGGCGGCGGCGGCGCTTTCCACCTTGGCCGTGCCGACGTCCTTGGTTCCATGAAGGATCTGACGCTGCAGGTTGGAAAGATCGACGGCGTCGTCATCGACGACGCCGATGGTGCCGACCCCGGCGGCGGCCAGGTAAAGGATCATCGGCGAGCCGAGGCCGCCGGCTCCGATGACGAGGACCTTCGAATCGAGGAGTTTCTGCTGGCCGGTTCCGCCGACCTCGCGCAACAGGATGTGGCGCGCGTAGCGGCTGATCTGGTCTTCCGTGAAGTCCACGTCTTTTGTCGTCTCCCGGGTCCGCTCTTGTTTTCCGCTGGCCCAACCCAGTCCGTCGAACAGAGCCGTCGAAAGGTAGCGTTCGGCGAACGAGGGAAGAATGGTGACGATGGTCTTGCCCTTCATGTCTGGCCGTTCGGCGATCTCGACGGCGGCGGCGAGCGCAGCGCCGCCGGAAATGCCGCAGGGCATGCCCTCCAGCTGGGCCACGTTGCGGGCCATGGTGAAGGCGCTTTCGTTACCGATCTTCAGGACCTCGTCGATGGCCTCCGTGTCCAGGATTCCCGGCACGAAACCGGCGCCGATGCCCTGGATCTTGTGGGGACCCGGCGTGCCGCCGGATAGAACGTCGCTGTCCTCCGGCTCGACGGCAACCATCAGGAGGTTGGGGTTGCGCGGTTTCAGGACCTGGGCGATGCCGGTCAGGGTACCGCCGGTGCCGACGCCGCTGATCACCGCGTCGACATTGCCGCCCGTATCGGCCCAGATCTCTTCGGCCGTCGTCAGGCGGTGGATCTCCGGGTTGGCCGGGTTCTCGAACTGCTGGAGCATGACGGAACCGGGCGTCTGCTCGACGATCTCCTGGGCCCGCTCGACCGCACCCTTCATGCCGAGCGCGGCCGGCGTAAGGTCGATTTCGGCGCCGAGCAGGAGCAGCATTTTGCGGCGTTCCAGGGACATGCTTTCGGGCATCGTCAAGATCAGGCGATAGCCCTTGGCGGCGCAGACGAAGGCCAGCGCGATCCCTGTGTTGCCGGATGTCGGTTCGACCAGCGTCGCACCGGGCTTGATCCGGCCGTCCTGTTCGGCCGCCGCGATCATGGAAAATCCTATGCGGTCCTTTACCGATCCCAGCGGGTTGAAGAACTCGCATTTACCGAGGATCTCAGCGTCGACACCGGCGTCTTTGGCGAGTGCCGAAAGACGGACCAGCGGCGTCGCACCGATGGTATCGACCAAATCCTCGAAAACCCGCCCGCGGCATTCGAATTTGGTGTCAGAAGCCTTCGATGATTGATCGTTCATTGCGGACAATTCCTCCCTTGTTCGCATGTCTTACAGACCCGCAGCGTCCGAAAGCGGGTCAAATCGTGAAATCCAAGTTCTCGCGCCCTTCGCTCATGATCCCAGCGGCGTTTGCCCGGCTGCAAAGATCGTCGATGGTCGTCGAGTCGAGGCTGTCCATAACGTCGTCCTGAAGCTCCTTCCACAAGGGAAAGACGACGAGCTGGCCTAGATCGGACCCCTCCGCATCATCCTTGTCCTTTTTGCCGACTTCCATGGAACGGACGACCCGCACGATGTCGCCGACCGTAATGCGGCGCCGTTCCCTGGCCAGCCGATAACCGCCCTTGGGGCCGCGCACGCCGACCAGGACACCCTCGCGGACCAGCTGCTGCAGGGCCTGTTCCAAATAGCGCCTGGGAATGCCCTGGCGCCGCGTGATCGACCGGCTTTGTACCGGCTCGGCGCCGGCATGATAGGCAATGTCGAGCACCGCCTCGATGGCAAAAAGAACCTTTCTCGAGAGTCTTAGCATTCCTCTTAGTCCCCCCCTTCGGTGCCCGTAGAACCGAAACCGCCCGCTCCCCGGTCGCTCAGTCCAAGCTCATCGGTTTCCGTCCAGCGCACGGAACAAACAGGTGCGATGATCAGTTGCGCGATGCGCATGCCTCGCTCGACCTCAAATTCCTCAGAGCCGTGGTTGATCAAGATGACCCCGATCTCACCGCGGTAATCGGCGTCGATGGTGCCGGGGCTATTGAGGCAGGTAACACCGTGTTTGATAGCGAGCCCCGACCGCGGTCGAACCTGGGCCTCGTAACCGGGCGGCAGTTCGATCGACACGCCGGTCGGAACCAGGGCCCTTTCTCCCGGGCCCAGGGCAACGCTGTGTTCAACGGCCGCTATCAGGTCGGCGCCGGCGCTGAGCGCCGTCGCATAACGGGGCAACGGCAGGTCGGCGCCATGCGGGAGACGCCGCAACGGGACGTCAATGTTCTCGACGGGTCTGTTCATGACGCCTCTTTCCTCAGGAAATCGGCGATCCGGGCGGCCAGGCGGCTCCCCACCTCTGCCTTGCTCAGGGTCGGCCAGTCCTCGACGCCGTTGGCGGACACGAGGTGGACCGTGTTGGAGTCTCCGTCGAAGGTGCCGGTTGCCGGCGATACGTCGTTGGCAACGATCCAATCGCAGCCCTTGCGTGTCCGTTTGCCGTCGGCGTTGGCGACAACGTCTTCCGTTTCCGCGGCGAAGCCGACGACCAGGGCTGGCCGCTGGTCTTCCGTTTGAGACAGGGCCGCCAGCACGTCCGGGTTTTCTACCAATGCCAAGGGCGGCGGCGGGGCGCCGGGCACCTTTTTCATTTTCGAGCCGGCTTCCTGTGATGCCCGCCAATCGGAAACGGCCGCGGCACAGACGGCAACGTCGGCAGGCAAAGCATTGGTACAGGCCTCCAGCATCTGACGGGCCGACTCGACATGGACGACCTGCACGCCCGGCGGGTCCGGCAGTTTCGTCGGCCCCGAGACGAGGACCGTTTCGGAGCCCAGATTGGCCAGCGCCTCGGCGATGGCGTGACCCTGTTTGCCGGACGAGCGGTTGCCGATGAAGCGAACCGGATCGATGGCCTCGAACGTGGGACCGCTGGTGACGATGGCGCGCCGTCCTTGCAGAGGGGCAGACGTGCGGAAAAAGCCGTCCAAGGCAGCGACGATGTCCGTCGGCTCCGACATCCGCCCCATGCCGTACTCGCCGCAGGCCATGTCGCCCTCTTCAGGCCCGATCAAGGTGACGCTCCGTTGCTTCAGCGTTTCAACATTGGCGCGGGTCGCCGCGTGCTCCCACATGCGGACATTCATGGCGGGCGCGATGATCACCGGCTTGTCGGTCGCCAGAAGGGCCGTCGTTGCCAGGTCGTCGCACAGGCCCTGGGCCATCTTGGCGATGATATTGGCGGTCGCCGGCGCGACGAGAACGACGTCAGCCTCTCGGGACATCTGGATATGGCCCATCTCGTTTTCGTCGGTCAGTGAAAACAGGTCCTGATAAACCCGCTCCTCGCTGACCGCCTGCAGGCTGAGCGCGGTGGCGAATTCGGCGCCGCCGGCGGTCAATATGCAGCGCACGCCGGCGCCGCGCTCCTTCAAACGCCGAATCAACCCGGGGCATTTGTAGGCCGCGATACCGCCTGAAACGACGAGCAGGATACGTTTTCCCTCAAGCATGCGCGTTTAGTCCACGTTTCACTAAAAATAAGTGTTGTTAACTTAGACATACACCCGCGGCGGTGCAAGCAAGCAAATAAACACTTAGAAAATTTTCACGAAGAGAAGAACGATGACGAAAAAGAGTACGCCGACCCAAATCGCCGGCACCGGGTTCTTGCCGCCGGGTTCATCGCGCAGGGCGCGGATGGTGTCGGGATGGAGTTTGACGTGGCCGTCGGCAAGCTTGCCGACGCCCTCCTCGAAATCGTTGAGGACCCGCGGCAATCGGCCGACGGCATCGGTAAGTACCTCGACGGTATCGCGAACCCGGGCTTCAGGACCGAGATGGCTGACCATCCAATCCTCGATCAAGGGCCGCGCCAGCAGCCACATGTTGGCCTCCGGCGACAGTTTGCGCGCCGTGCCTTCGGCAACCAGCATGGTCTTCTGGAGAAGCAGCAGCTGCGGCTGGGTTTCCATGTGGAAGGTCTCGGTGATCTGGAACAGTTGGCCGAGCAGGCGGCCGATGGAGATTTCGTTTTGCGGCTTGTCCAGGATCGGCTCGGCGATCGACCGGCAGGCCTGCGTGAAGGCGTCGACGGAGCGGTGGCCCGGGACCCACCCCGCCTCGAAATGCACCTCCGCCGCACGGCGGTAATCGCGGACCAGGAAGGCGAGCAGGAGCTCGCCCAAGTGTTTCCGCGACTTCAGGTCGAGGCGCCCCATGATCCCGAAGTCGACGGCGCCGATACGGCCGTCGTTCTTGACGAACAGGTTGCCCGGATGGGTATCGGCGTGGAAAAAGCCGTCGCGGAAGATCTGCTTGAAAGTCGCCCGCGCCGCTTTTTCCAACACATCCACCGGATCGTGGCCGGCCGCTTCGATGGCGGCCCGGTCGTCGAGCGGGATGCCGCTCAGCCGTTCCGTCGTCAGCACCCGCTGCGATGTCCGCCCCCAATCGACCTCGGGCACCATGAAGTCCTCGTCGTCCTCGAAGTTCTCGCGGAGTTCGGCCGCGGCCGCCGCTTCGAACCGGAGATCCATCTCCAGTTCGACCGTGTCGGCGAGGGTGTCGACGACTTCGACCGGTTTCAGGCGGCGCAGGTCGGGCCGGGTCCGCTCGATGATGCGGGCGATCCAGCGAAGCAGGGCGACGTCGCGATGAAAGGCACGCTCGATGCCCGGCCGCAGGATCTTGACGGCAACCTCACGGCCATCGGAGGTCACCGCGAAATGGACCTGGGCGATGGAGGCGGCGGCGACCGGCTCGTCCTCGAAGCTGGTGAACACAGCGTTGACGGGTTCCCCCAGCTCGTCCTCGACCGTCGCCCGCGCCTGGGTTCCGGAGAACGGGGCCAGCCGGTCCTGCAGTTTCGACAGGTCCTCCGCCATCTCCTCGCCGAGAAGGTCGGATCGTGTCGACAGGGCCTGGCCCAATTTGATGAAACTGGGCCCGGCCTCGGTGAGGGCCCGGGCCAGGCGCTCGCCCGGACGGCCTTCGACGTTCTTGTGCGACATCATGCCGGCCAGGGCCGTGATCGTCGGGGCGACGCCCAGGTCGGCCAAGGGAAAGAGTGCATCGTGGCGGGCCAGGATGCGCGCAACCGCGACGAGCCGCCTCAGGTTTCCGATCGTCCGCAACATGGGCGTCGCTAGGTCCGCCAGGCCGAATGGATCGCCGCGATGCCGCCTGACAGGTTGCGGTAGGTCACACGGTCGAGGCCGGCCGCCGAAATCATCTCGGAAAAGCTCTCCTGGTCGGGAAACCGACGGATGCTCTCGGCAAGGTATTCATAAGACTCGCGATCGCCCGCCACCTGGGATCCCAGCCAGGGCAGGACCTTGAACGAATAGAGTTCATAGGGTCTTTCGAGGGCGCTCAGCGAAAGATGGGAAAACTCCAGGCAAAGGAAACGGCCGCCGGGCTTGAGGACACGCCGGGCTTCGAGGAGTGCGCGGTCCATGCGGGTCACGTTGCGGATACAAAAGGCGGTCGTGTAGGCATCAACGCTGGTGTCGTCGAGCGGCAGGCTTTCGGCGTCGCCTGTGATCCACTCGATGCCTGTGAGGATGCCGCGGTCGACGGCGCGGTCTCGTCCGCGCCGCAGCATCGCCGTATTGGCATCGACGACGGCGGCGGATCCGCCGCCGGCCTCAAGGAACCGAAAGGCGATGTCGCCGGTTCCGCCGCCGACATCGACCAGGTCCATTGCCGCTGTCGGTCTGAGCCAGCGGATCATCGTGTTCTTCCACAGCCGGTGGATGCCCAGGCTCATCAGGTCGTTCATCAGGTCGTATTTGTCGGCAACGCTGTCGAACACGTCCTTCACGAGCGTCGCCTTTTCATCGACGGCGACGTCGCGATACCCGAAATGGGTGGTGGCTCCGTTGGATGGGGTTTTTTCCGGCATGGCCGGACCATAGCCCAAGCCCTCCGGATAAGCTAGATTGCCGGCTGATCGAAACGCCCTCTGCCCGCCGGAACCCGAAAATGCCGGAACTTCCCGAAGTCGAAACCGTGAGACGGGGACTCGCCCCTCATTTTGAGGGGCGCTGCATCGAACGCGTCACGCTGAGGCGGGACGGCCTAAGGTTTCCGTTCCCTGAGGGTATGGGCCAAGTGTTGACGGGAAGGCGGGTCCTCGACGTCGGCCGCCGGGCGAAGTTCCTTCTGTTCCAACTGGAGGACGACCCCGTTCTCATCGCGCATTTGGGCATGTCCGGGCGTTTCCGTGTGTTCGGCGGCGACAGACCGCCGCTGGACAAGCATGATCACGTTGTCTTCGAGCTGTCGGACGGGTGTCAGGTCCGCTACAACGATCCCCGCCGTTTCGGATTCATGGACCTGGTCGCCGACGGTCAGGCAAGCGCCCACCCCATGCTGGCGTCCCTCGGCCCGGAACCGGTCTTTCCGGCCCTTACCGGAACACAGCTGGCGAAACGCCTGGCCGGCCGGCAAGGTCCGATCAAGTCGGCGCTGTTGGATCAGGGCGTGATCGCCGGTGTCGGCAACATCTATGCCTGCGAGGCGCTGTTCGATGCCGGGATATCGCCCAGGCGCAAGGGGCGAACAGTGGCCGGGCGGCGGGCCGAGCGATTGGCGGGTGCGATCGGTGACGTCCTCGAGGCGGCGATCGATGCCGGTGGATCGTCGCTGCGCGACCACCGCCAACCGTCCGGCGAATGGGGATACTTCCAGCATGCATTCAAGGTCTACGGGCGGGAAGGGGAGACTTGCCCGCGCTGCGGTTCCGGCCGGCCGATAAAAAGGATCGTCCAATCGGGCCGCTCGACATTTTTTTGTTCCGCCTGTCAGCGGTGATATAAAGGAAAACATGGTGACCAGCCTTTCAGCCCGGTTCCGGGTCCGACTTTTTGTTGCTCTTGCAATCTGGCTTTTCGGGTCCACCGCCGCTCTGCCGGTGTCGGCCGAGGAGACGCGGTTTGTCACGGTTATCGCCGACCTGCCGTTGATGCCGGGCCTGGTCGAAAGAGACGCTGAAAGCGTCGTCTTCGAGACGCCGGATGGCCGTATCGTCGAGACCTTCGCTACGGGCCGGACGGACCGTTCTTCCGTTACCCGTTTCTACGAGGACTCCCTGCCCCAGCTCGGCTGGGTTCGTGAGGCGCGCCTTCGATTCCACCGCGAAGGTGAAACCCTGACGATCGACTTTCCAGACGGTCAGTCGGGGGCGGATCTGACCGTGCGCTTCTCCCTGTCTCCGGGTGTCGGCAAGTGAAATTCAGGTCCCGTCGATGCGTTCGAATCGGCGCTTGACGCCGCCGTTCGCTGCCGATATAAGCCAGCCTCCGTTGGATTTTCGAAGGTTAACCGGACCATGGCCAACCACGCCTCGGCAAAAAAACGAATTCGCCAAACCAAGCGCCGCTCCGACGCCAACCGTCAGCGCGTGAGCACGATCCGTACCTATATCCGCAAGGTCGAGGAAGCGATCGAGGGCGGTGATGCGGAGGTCGCGCGGAATGCCCTGCGCGAAGCCCAGCCTTTCATGATGAGCGGCGTCACCAAGGGTGTTTTCCACAAGAATACGATTTCGCGAAAGCTCTCACGGCTGTCGCGTCGCATCAATGGGATGACCGGCTGACCAAGTTTTTTTGCGAATCAAATCGTTAGCGCGAGCCGCGTGGATCTGATCCATGCGGCTTTTTCGTTACCGATTTCGCCCAACTTCGTTCCGCTGAAATTTGTCAAGAAGATTATTTTCGACGTTCCCTTTTCGATCACGTTGCATCGGAAAGTTTCGAACCGTAATATTCGATCGCTCTTACACGGAGCACATTGAATCCGTCTAAAATAGTTAACGGGTGCAGACGTCGGTATTACTTAAGTATAGTTGTTGTCTTCTTAGCTGTTTCTCGGGTATTCCGGTGTTTATTCTGCAGCGGACACAACAGAAAAAGTAAATGACCGGGCCCGCTGACTGAACCGGGAAGTTGGTTTGTGGGAACTTCTGGTAGCCGGGTTCAGATTGATTTTTGGATGGCGACATTCATTTTGAAGGTTAATAGTTTTTCTGAAAAGGGGGGGCGCCTCGGGGCGGAATGTGATCGGATTGACTTGAATGATGTCCGTGCCGAGCCAGGCGCGTTGGCATCAGGGGCATCGGTTCGGTGATGCCAGGGGCACAAGTTGATTGACCACAGTCAAATTTCCAGACCCGTTTTGCGTCTTGGCCGACCTCCGGCCGTTTTCAAGAAGAACTAAAACAAGGGGTGCCGGGAAAATCCGGCTTGAAAGATAATAGTTCCCGGCCGCAGCCGGGGACCGAAAGATTGGGGTGCGTCGGCGGAATGAAATCGAAGGCGGGATATTCCGACGTTGGGACAAATAAAGAGGCCTTGAAAGCCGAGTGGGCGGAGGTTTCCGAGAAACTCCGCAGCGATGTCGGTGAGGCGGCCTACCAAAGCTGGATCAAGCCGATCGCCATCCGTGGTTTCCAGGACGGCGTCGTCCGTGCCTCCGTCCCGACCCGTTTCATGCGCGACTGGGTGGTGGCGCACTATTCGGAAGCGCTGGCCGATCTCTGGCGTGCCGTCAACGCGGAAATCCGTTCGGTCGAAATCGTCGTTCAGGCGGAACGCGCCCTGAAGGCGGCAGAGCCCGTTGAGGATGCAGATCCCGAAACGGGCAAGACCGTTTTTGCCTCCCCCGGCGCCGATGTGCGCAACGAGATTTGCGCACCCCTCGACCGGCGTTTCACCTTCGATCAGTTCGTTGTCGGCAAGCCCAACGAATTCGCCTATGCGGCGGCCCGGCGCGTTGCCGAAGCGTCAAAAGTCCCGCCGTTCAATCCCCTTTTCCTTTACGGCGGTGTCGGTTTGGGCAAGACCCATCTGATGCATGCCATCGCTTGGCACATCCGCCAGGAATCGCCGACCCGGACGGTTGTCTACCTGTCGGCCGAGAAGTTCATGTACCGCTTCATCCGCTCGCTTCGGGAAAAGACGACTGTGGACTTCAAGGAGCAGTTCCGCTCCGCCGACGTTCTCATGATCGATGACGTCCAGTTCATCGCCGGCAAGGATTCGACCCAGGAGGAATTCTTCCACACCTTCAACTCCCTGGTCGACCAGGGGCGCCAGATCGTCATCTCGGCCGACAAATCGCCGTCCGACCTGGAGGGCATGGAAGAGCGCCTCGTGTCGCGCCTCAACTGCGGCCTGGTCGCCGATATTCACGCCACCACCTACGAGTTGCGGTTGGGTATTTTGCAGTCGAAGGCCTATCAGCTGGCCGCCCGCATCCCGGAGAAGGTCCTCGAATTCCTGGCCCACAAGATCACGTCGAACGTGCGCGAGCTCGAAGGTGCGCTGAACCGGGTCGCCGCCCACTCGCAGCTGGTCGGCCGCGACATCACGCTCGAGGCGACGCAGGACGTGCTGCACGACCTGCTCCGTGCCAATGACCGTCGCGTGACCATCGAGGAAATCCAAAAACAGGTGTCCCAGCATTTCAACATCCGGCTGTCGGACATGCACTCGGCCCGCCGAGCCCGGTCCGTCGCCCGGCCGCGTCAGGTGGCCATGTATCTGGCCAAACAGCTGACGACCCGGTCGCTGCCGGAAATCGGACGCAAATTCGGCAACCGCGACCATACGACGGTCATGCACGCGGTCCGCAAGGTCGACGAACTGAAGGAGCGTGATACGGCCTTCGCCGAAGACGTGGAGCTGCTGCGCCGCATGCTCGAAGGCTGATTTCAAAGAGCCCTCAAGCGATCACCCTGGATCGCGATTTTGCTTACGAATCCAAGGACTTTTGCTATACTACCGGCCCTCATCGGGGGGCTGCATCGGGCTTCTCCTGTCGATCCCGTTCCGGGGTCGGTATTCCCGGCGACCGAATGTGAATGAGATTTGTAAAGGCTTGAAACTTAACCATGAAACTTACCATCGAACGGGCCGCCTTGTTGAAGTCGTTGGGTCACGTCCAGAGCGTCGTTGAGCGGCGAAACACCATTCCCATCCTGTCCAACGTCAAGGTCGAAGCCGGCGAGGCGGCGGTGACGCTGAACGCCACCGACATGGACCTGGACATGGTCGACTCCATCGCCGCCGACGTCGAGACGCCGGGCGCGACGACGGTTCCGGCCCATACTCTTTACGACATCATCCGCAAATTGCCGGAAGGCTCGCAGGTCGAGATCACGGCCGGCGGTGACGGCCAGCTGGTGCTCAGTTCCGGGCGTTCGCGGTTTACCCTGTCTTGCCTGCCGATCGAGGAGTTTCCCGTATTGTCGGGCGGCGAGCTGCCGCACCGTTTCCAGGTCACGGCGGCCGAACTGCGCTCGCTCATCGACCGCACCAAGTTCGCCATCTCGACGGAGGAGACACGGTACTACCTGAACGGCATCTACCTCCATAAGGCCGTGCGCGACGGTGTCGACGTGCTTAGGGCCGTCGCCACCGACGGCCACCGCCTGGCCAGCGTCGAGGCACCGCTGCCGGCCGGCGCCGGCGACATCCCGGGCGTCATCGTGCCGCGCAAGACGGTTACCGAACTGCGCAAGCTGATCGATGAATCCGGCGACGAGGTCGAGATAGCCCTTTCCGAATCGAAGATCCGTTTCTCGTTCGACGGTGCCGTGCTCACCTCGAAACTCATCGACGGCACCTTCCCCGATTACGAACGGGTCATCCCGACCGGCAACGACAAGCAGATGGAGGTCGATTGCCGACTGTTCGCCGATGCCGTCGACCGGGTGTCGGCCATTTCCAGCGAGAAATCCCGCGCCGTCAAACTGGCGCTCGCCGACAGCACCCTGGTGCTCTCGGCCTCGAGCCCGGAACACGGCAGCGCCACGGAAGAACTCGAGGTTTCCTACGCGGGCGAGTCCATGGAGATCGGATTCAATTCCGCCTATTTGCTCGACATCGCCCGCCAGATCGAAAGCGACAACGCGCAAGTGTCGCTGGCCGATTCCGCCTCGCCGACGATCCTGCGCGAGGTCGGCGATGCCAGCGCGCTTTACGTGCTGATGCCGATGCGTGTTTGAGGGGACAGCCACTGTTTCTTGCCCGAGGCCCCGTTAGGTCCGAGGAACTGCCGGAGATGAGCGACCGCCCGTCGACAGGGGACGCGCGACGGCGGTTCTCCTTGAGCCGCCTCACGTTGACGGATTTCCGCTGTTATGCGCAGCTCCGCCTCGACTTTGATGCGCGGCCGGTCGTGCTGTATGGCGACAACGGTGCTGGCAAGACCAACATCCTCGAGGCCGTCTCGATGTTGGTGCCGGGGCGCGGTTTTCGACGGGCCAAACTCTCCGAACTGGCGCTGAGCGGCGGCGATGGACGCTGGGCCGTGGCGGCGACGGTGGAGACGCCTGCCGGCTCCGTCGCCCTCGGCACCGGTTTCACGCCGCCCGACCTGCCGGAAGGGCGCGAACACCGCCAGGTCCGCGTCGACGGTGAAACGGCGTCGAACCAGAACGTCTTGGCCGATCATTTTTCGGCCCATTGGCTGATTCCGCAGATGGACCGCCTGTTCATCGACGGCGCTGCCGCCCGCCGGCGCTTTCTCGACCGCCTGGTCTTCGCCTGGGATCCGGCCCACTCGGGCCGCATCAGCGCCTACGAGCAGGCGGCGCGGGAACGCCTGAAACTGCTGAAGGATAACGCCTACCCGGACCCGGCGTGGCTTTCGGCCCTCGAGGATACCATGGCCGGGCGCGCCGTCGCCGTCGCCGCCGCGCGTATCGAGCTCCTGGCCCGCATCGGCCAGGCGGCAGCCGAGGGCATGGCACCGTTCCCCGGTGCCCTGCTGGCGCTCGACGGCCTGGTCGAAAGCTGGCTCGCCGAACGCCCCGCCCTGGAGGCCGAAGACCGCTTTCGCGAACGGCTCGCCGCCGAACGGAGACGCGACGGCGAACAAGGCCGCACCTCGAGCGGTCCGCACCGGACCGACCTCCTGGTCCGCCACGGCGCCAAGGACGAGGCGGCTGAACGCTGTTCGACCGGTGAGCAGAAGGCGCTCCTGATCGCCATCATCCTGGCCAACGCGCGCGTGCGGGCCGATGAGGAGGGCGGCGTTCCGGTGCTGCTCCTGGACGAAGTGGCGGCGCACCTGGACGAGATGCGCCGGGGCGCCCTTTTCGGCCATCTGATCGACCTTGGCGCCCAGGCCTGGCTGACCGGAACCGACGCCGCCTTGTTCGCCGGGCTCGCGGGCAAGGCACAGTTTTTCTCCGTCGAGCACGGCACGGTGACGGCGACCTGATCAATCACCCGCGGCCGCTTTTTCGGCAGCGGTTTAGCAATAGACGGTAAGTAACGGATATGACGGACGAAACCGAAAACGGCAACACCACCAACGGGAACGGCAACGGCGACGATTACGGCGCCGAACAGATCAAGGTCCTCAAGGGCCTGGAGGCCGTGCGCAAACGACCCGGCATGTATATCGGCGATACCGATGACGGCTCCGGCCTGCACCACATGGTTTACGAGGTCGTCGACAACGCCATCGACGAGGCGCTGGCCGGCTATTGCGACACCGTGTTCGTGACGCTCAACGGCGACGGTTCGGTGACCGTGCGCGACAACGGCCGCGGCATCCCCGTCGACATCCACGCCGAGGAGGGCGTATCGGCGGCCGAGGTGATCATGACCCAGCTCCACGCCGGCGGAAAGTTCGACCAGAACTCGTATAAGGTCTCGGGCGGCCTGCACGGCGTCGGCGTCTCGGTGGTCAATGCGCTTTCCGACTGGCTCGAGCTCAAGATCTGGCGCGACGGAAAGGAACACTTCATCCGCTTCAAAAACGGCGAGGCCGAGGCGCCCCTGGAGATCACCGGCGAGGCGCCGGTACTGGAGGCCGACGAGCCCCTGACCGGTACCGAACTGACCTTCCTCGCCTCCAAGGACATCTTCACGATGACCGACTACGACCTCGCCACCCTCGAGCATCGACTGCGCGAACTGGCCTTCCTCAATTCCGGCGTGGCACTCGAGCTGACCGACGGGCGCGGCGTCGATCCGGAAACGACGGTGCTCCACTACGAGGGCGGGCTGAAAGCCTTCGTCGATTACCTCGACCGTTCGAAAACGGCGCTCCATCAGCCGACCATCACCGTCACCGGCGAACGCGACGGCATCACGGTGGAGCTCGCCATGCAGTGGAACGACAGCTATCACGAGACGACGCTGTGTTTCACCAACAACATCCCGCAACGGGACGGCGGCACCCACTTGGCCGGGTTTCGCGGCGCTCTGACCCGCACCATCAACAGCTATGCCGCCGCCTCGGGCCTCGCCAAGAAGGCCAAGGTCAATATTTCCGGCGACGACGCCCGCGAAGGCATGACCTGTGTCCTTTCGGTCAAGGTGCCCGATCCCAAGTTCTCGTCGCAGACCAAGGACAAGCTGGTCTCGTCCGAGGTGCGCCCGGTCGTCGAGGGCCTGGTCGGCGAGGGCCTGGACCGCTGGTTCGAGGAACACCCGGGCGAGTCGAAGCGGGTCATCGGCAAGATCATCGAAGCTGCCGCCGCCCGCGAAGCGGCGCGCAAGGCACGCGAACTGACAAGGCGCAAGGGGGCCTTGGACATCAGTTCGCTGCCCGGCAAGCTCGCCGACTGCCAGGAGCGCGACCCGGCCCTCTCCGAACTGTTCATCGTCGAGGGTGACTCGGCCGGCGGATCGGCCAAGCAGGGCCGCAACCGGGCCAACCAGGCGATCCTGCCCTTGCGCGGCAAGATCCTTAACGTCGAGCGCGCGCGTTTCGATAAGATGCTGAGTTCATCGGAAATCGGCACGCTCATCGCCGCCCTTGGCACCGGCATCGGCCGCGAGGATTTCAACGCCGAAAAGTGCCGCTACCACAAGATCATCGTCATGACCGACGCCGACGTCGACGGTAGCCACATCCGGACCCTGCTCTTGACCTTCTTCTACCGCCAGATGCCGGAACTGGTCGAGCGCGGTTACCTCTACATCGCCCAGCCGCCGCTGTATCGGGCCAAACGCGGCAACTCCGAGGTCTATCTCAAGGACGACCCGGCCTTGGAGGACCATCTGTTCGCCGGCGCCATCGACGAGGGCGCCGTCTTTCAGGTCTACGACGGGGCCCAGGTCGCCGGCAACGATCTCCGCGCCGTCGTCGAGGAGGCCCGTGCCGTCAAGGGATCACTGAACCACCTGGCGCGCCACGTGCCGGTCCGGGTCATCGAACAGGCGGCGATCTCGAGTGCGCTGGATCCCGAAATCCTGTCCGATTCGGAGCGCGCCACGGCGACCGCCGACTACATCGCCAAGCGCCTTGATGCCCTGGAGCCGGAACTGGAACGCGGCTGGCAGGGGGCGCCCCTGGACGACGGCGGCCTCGCCTTCACGCGCACGCTCCGCGGCGTCACCGAACGCCACGTCATCGACGGCACCCTGATCCGCTCGTCGGATGCCCGGCGTGTCAATGAGAAGGCCGGCCAACTGCAGAAACTCTATGCCCGACACGGCACCCTCGTCCTCAAGGACAAGGAGCATGCGGTGACCGGCCCGGTGTCCCTGGTCGACACCATCCTCGGTCTCGGCCGCAAGGGCGTGTCGATTCAGCGCTACAAAGGCTTGGGCGAGATGAACCCGGAACAGCTGTGGGAGACGACGCTCGATCCCAACGTGCGTTCGCTTCTCCAGGTCAAGGTCAGCCACACCGACGACGCCGAGGACGTGTTTTCGACCCTCATGGGCGACATCGTCGAGCCCAGGCGCGACTTCATCCAGCAGAACGCATTGAAGGTTGCGAATCTCGACGTCTAGGCGGGTCTGTGAATTGACACAAAAAGTGAGAATTGTGACTCATAACTTGAGAATTATGCACTGCCGGCCGCTCTTTGCATCGGATCACAATTCCTAACCCTGACGGTTCAGGATCTCCCGATCGCAGCTTTTCACCTATGGCGGACTCCGGTTGATTCCAGTGGCATGATCGACGTGGCGTGGCGTACCAGGTCCGCTGATGGAGCCAAAATCGCCATCGATGATCGGCCGACGAAAGGGCGGCAGAATCCCAGGTGCAGCCCTTATCCGGTGTCACGGCGTACATCCGATTTGTAATCGGAAAACGGTCGTCAGGGGATCAGCATTCGATGGGCCGGAGACGACCCGATCCGGCAATCGCGACCCCGCTTCCTGGGTGTCCGGTTTGTGGTCCTTTTCCACGCTCCAGCGCTAGGCAAGCGGCACGCCCTCCCGCAGCGCCAGGAACGACCAGATATTTCGAACCAGTGCATTGTTGTTAGCGCTCAATCGGTGAATTCGAATGTCCACGTTGATCGTCCAATGATCAGAACCGGCTTGGATTAGCAGTCCTGAATCAAGATCCGGTTGAACCAGGGTTTTTGGCAACCATGACACGCCCATCCCATCTCGGGCACGGATGCGAAGGGCGCCGGCCATGGAGTTTTCGTAGACCGTTTTTAATTTGGTTTTCAGGCCGCGGGACTCCAGCAGTGGTTCCACGTGCCAGCCAATGGGCGCGGTCGAACCGAAACGTAAGAACGGGATTTGTAAGACAGAGCCTTCGTCCATATCGAACATCGGGCGGCCGTTTGCTTGTGGTTTGCAGACTGGGATCAAACAGTCGTGACCGATGGTTAACGAAATCAATTCCCGGTCCGTGTCCAACGACGGCTGCAGATCGCTTTCGTAGGAAATGACGAAGTCGACCTCACGTTTTTTCATGTCCTCGATGCAGTTGGGCAAGTCGTCGGCCCGCAAGCGCGACAGAATCGCCCCATACGAACTTTCGAATGCCTGCAGCCAAACGGGGAAGAACCGCCAACTGATCGAATGCTGAGCGGCGAACTTGACGACATAACGGTCGGGTTGGGTCAATGCCTCCAGAACATGGGTCCGCTCCGTTTCTATCCGTTCTATGGCCTGCTGACCGGCTTCCAGGATCTGTTTGCCGGCCTCGGTCAATGTCACGGGGTGCGTGGAGCGATCGACCAGCGGTGCCCCGATCCACGCTTCCAACGCCTTGATGCGCCGGCTGAACACGGGCTGACTGATGTTGTTGAGTTCGGCTGCCCGCGAGAAATTGCCGGTTCTCGCCAGCGAGCCCAGATCCTTGAACCAATGAAAATCCATGCCAACAGGATAATGCAAAATTTGCATTATGTTAGGCAAACATAATATTGGACCCAGCATTGATCGCTCGTCCACCATAGCGACAAAGAAACCGACAACGAGAGTCGGTTTTACGACCTTAAGTCCGCTCGGGGGGAGGACATATGCTCGATCTTGCGAGATTTCCGCGTGTCGCCTTGTGCCATCGGCCGACACCAATGGAACCGATGTTGCATCTGTCCGAGCATCTGGGGGGGCCAAACATCCTAATCAAGCGTGATGACTGCACGGGTCTCGCAACCGGCGGCAACAAGACCCGGAAGCTGGAATTCCTGGTCGGCGAGGCGCTTGCCCGCAACGCCGACATTCTGGTGACGCAGGGCGCCGTTCAATCCAATCATGTGAGGCAAACCGCAGCCGCGGCCTGCCGTGTCGGACTTGATTGCCACGGCCTGCTGGAGCGCCGGGTGACGAACGCCGGCGAGCGTTATGGAACGAGCGGCAACGTTTTTCTCAACAATGTTTTTGGCGCCACGCTCGAATACCGTGACGGCGGCACGGACATGAATGCCGAGACCGAGCAAGCCTGCGAAAGGTTACATGAGCAGGGTCGGCGTCCGTATTTCATCCCCGGCGGCGGCTCCAATGAAACCGGCGCGCTGGGTTATGTCGACTGCGCCCGCGAGATCGCCGAACAGGCCGACGGCAGTGGAACCAAAATCGACTGGATCGTTCTGGCTACGGGTAGCACCGGCACACAGGCCGGTCTGGTCGCCGGCCTGTGTGCCCTGAGGCGCGACCTACCGGTCATGGGCATCAGCGTACGCCAGCCCCGAGAGCCGCAAATCAAGGCCGTTCACGCCCTGGCGGCGCGAACGGCTGAGAAGATCGGAATCCCGGCGATGCCGTCCAGCAAGGTGATGGTCGATGACGAATTTGTGGGCGAGGGGTACGGAATCCCGGCGGAATCGACGTTGGAAGCCATCGAACTGACGGCCCGGTGCGAGGGCATCCTTTTGGATCCGGTGTATTCGGGCAAGGGCATGGCCGGCTTGATCGGCCTGGTCCGCAACGGGTTTTTCCAATCCGGGCAGAACGTCGTGCTCTTGCACACGGGCGGTTCGGCGGCCCTTTTCGCCTATGAAGAGGCGGTCTTGAAGTCATTGAAGAACCAGGAGAAGGCGAGGCTCGCGGGATAACCGACACCAATAACACGAAGTCCGATTCATTTACGTATAGGACCAACTGTTGATCAACATGGAGGAAAACATGAAAAAGACGTTATTGAGCATGGCCGGCGCGGCGGCTATTGCGCTGGTCACTGCACCCGCGTCGAGCGCCGAAAAAGTAAACATCGGCATGCCGTCGTGGACCGGCGCACAAGCCATCGCGCACCTGTTGCAGGCGGTCGTCGTCGAGCGGATCGGCGGCGAGGCCAGTCTTGTCCCCGGCAACAACGCCACCATCTTCCAAGCCATGGACCAGGGTAAGGGTGACATCGACGTGCACCCCGACGTCTGGCTGCCGAACCAGGAAAGCTTCACCAAGAAATACGTCGACGGTAAGAAGACCGTCACCCTGTCCAAGAGCCCCTATGAAAGCAACCAGGGTTTCTGCGTTTCCAAGAATTTCGGCGAAGCCAACAGCATCACCGATATCGCCGATCTCGGGCGTCCGGACGTCGCCGCGAAAATGGACAGCGACGGCAACGGCAAGGGCGAAATGTGGATCGGCGCACCGGGCTGGGCGTCGGCCAATGTCAACGAAGTGAAGGTGCGCGACTACGACCTGCTGCCCTTCATCGAGCCGATCCGGGCCGAGGAAAGCGTTAAGACGGCGCGCGTCAAAGACTCGATCGCCAAGAACGAGGGTTACGCCTTTTACTGCTACAAGCCGCACGCCATCTGGTACATGTTCGACGTCAAGATGCTGAGCGAGCCGAAATACGACCCGGCCAAATACGTCATGTACCAGCCCTCCGACAACCCGGACTGGTACGAGAAGTCGAAGGTGGCGACCAAGGATGCGCTGAAGGATGTGCAGATCGCGTGGTCGAATTCCCTGAAGGACCGTTCGCCGGCGATCGTCGAGTTCTTCGAGCGGTTCCAGTTGACTGCCGACGACGTTAGCAACTTCGCTTTCCAGATCTCCGGAAAGGGCCGCGAACCGGCGGAGGTCGCGAGCGAGTGGATCAAGAACAACCCCAAACGCGTCGACGCGTGGTTGGGACTCTGATCTCGGATCCGTGAGGCGACACCGGCGCTCCGTCGGCGACGGGCGCCGGCGCCCCGCCCGCCACGGCGGTTAACGTGGCGATGGGAGGGAACAGCAAATGACCATCGGAGAACCGTCGACGGCTGAAGAAGCCGTCATCCAGGTCGACAACGTCTGGAAGATATTCGGTGACAATGCCGACGAGGCGATGCGGGCCGTCAATGACGAGGGCCTGGGCAAGGCCGAGGTCCTGGAGCGATTCAACGCCGTGGTCGGCGTCGCCGAGGTCAGCTTCGACATCAAGCGCGGCGAGATCTTCTGCGTCATGGGCTTGTCCGGAAGCGGTAAGTCGACCCTGGTTCGCCACTTCAACCGGTTGCTCGAACCGTCGTTCGGCAGCATTCGGATCGAAGGCGTCGACGTCATGGGACTGCAGGACGCAGCACTCCGCGAGTTCCGCAACCGCAGGATCGGCATGGTGTTCCAAAACTTCGCTTTGATGCCGCACCGCTCGGTTCTCGACAATGTCGCCATGCCCATGGAGATTCGCAAGGTCAACAAGAACGAAAGGCTGAGCCGCGCCGCCGAAATTCTCAAGATCGTCGAACTGGATGCCTGGGGCAACAAGTTCGCTCACGAGCTTTCTGGCGGCATGCAGCAACGAGTCGGCCTGGCCCGCGCCCTCGCCGCAGATCCGCATGTCTTGTTGATGGACGAACCGTTCAGCGCCCTCGATCCGCTGATCCGGCGTCAGCTGCAGGACGAGTTCATCAAACTGTCGGCGGTAATGAAAAAGACCACCGTGTTCATCGCCCACGACCTCGACGAGGCGGTCCGTGTCGGCGACCGCATCGCCATTATGCGCGACGGCCGGGTCGTGCAGATCGGCACTGCCGAGGAGATCGTCATGCATCCGGCCGATGATTACGTCGCCGATTTTGTCGCCGGGATCTCGCGTCTCAAGGTCGTCAGGGCCCATGCGGTGATGCGATCCATCGACGACTACTCGGCAGAGCGGGGCCGACCGGCGGCGGATGCGCCGCGCGTTCGCGAGGACGAGACGTTGAGCACATTGATTCAGATGGCCATCGAGGCCGAAGCGCCGATCGTCGTCCAGGACGACGGCGTCGACGTCGGCGTCGTTACCCGCCGCGACATCCTGCAAACTGTCATAGAAGGTACGGAGGTATCATGATGGACATGACTATCGAGCGGCCGATCAAATTGACGCCGCAGGAATCATCCGCGGAGGCGACCGAACGCCTTCGCAAGGTCGAGGAATTTGTCCGCACCGACCCCGTCTACTACGCCCGTCAGTTTGAACAAATCGGTGGCGACTCGCGCTTCGTCTGGACCTTCAACCTTTGGGCCGGCGTTCTGGGACCGATCTGGTTCGGGGCCCGGGGACTTTGGAATTGGGGGCTCACATTCCTGATCATCGAGACCTTCGCCTTCGTCGAGATCATCCGCGGCCTGTTCGGCGATCTGGCGTCGAGCGCTTGGGAACGAATCGCCAAGATCGAGGGCACGCTGGAGCTTCGTAAACAACAGTTGGCCTCGGCCATAGAGAAGGGGTCCGATAAGATCGATGTCTACAAACGAACGGTGGAATCCCTGGAAAACGCCATCGGCGGTATTCGCCTGGAGGCCCAGCAACTGGAAGACTCCGGCATCACTATCGCGCTCGTCGGCTTCGCCGTTCTGATCCTCGTCAAGGCCGCCCAATCGGTCTATGCCAACACCGCGCTCGAACATCGGTACTCCGAATGGCTCTCGGATTCCTCGATCGCTTCCGGAATGCCGCTTAAGCATATGGCATTGAGCGTCGGTTTTTCCGTGATCATCGTCGTCACCACGGTTCTGCACTACAGTTTCCCCGGCGCCTATCCGCTGCTCACCGATTTCCCGACGGAGCCCGGCATCCGCCTTACCTCGATCGGCCGGGTCGAGGCTTTCTTTACGTTCTGCGTTACCAACGGCGAGGTCTTGTTCGATTTCATCACGCTCGGCATTCGCGCCATTCTCGATGCCCTGGAACTGGTTTTCGTGCAGACGCCCTGGATGGTGATCGCCGCATTCATCGTGTTGCTGACAGGCCTCTCCGCCGGCATCCGCATGGCCATCTATTCCGGTGCCTTCCTCGCCTACATGGGCCTGCTCGGTTTTTGGGATAAGGCGATGACGACCCTGGCGCTTCTGGGGACCGCAGCCTGCCTGTCGATCGCCATCGGCATACCGCTCGGCATGTTCTGCGCCCGGCGGCCCCGGTTCTATGCGTTCATCCAGCCGATCATGGACTTCATGCAGACCATGCCGGCCTTCGTCTTCATGATCCCGGTGATCGCGTTTTTCGGAACCGGCAAACCAGCGGCCGTGGTGACGACGATGATTTTCGGCGGGACGCCGGTCGTTCGTTTGACCGTATTGGTATTGCGAGGTGTGCCGGAAAGCGTCCGCGAGGCCGCGGTCTCGTTCGGCGCCAGCAAATGGTACTTGCTGACAAAGGTCGACTTGCCGCTGGCTGCACCGTCGATCCGCGCCGGCATCAACCAGACCATCATGCTGTCATTGGCTATGGTCGTCGTCGCCTCCCTGATCGGCGCCAAGGGCCTCGGCGAGGACGTTTTGGAAGCTTTGCAATACGCTAATGTGGGGCAAGGAATCCTGGCCGGTTTCTCGATTCTGTTCTGCGCCATGATCCTTGATCGGATTGTGCAAGGTGGCAAAAGATAGACGAGAACGCGTGGAGGGTCGTGTCGATCGCCTGATCGCCTGCATGATCCCGGCTCTTGCCGGCGAGACAGCGCTATTCGCCGACAAGCCTGTCGACACATCTCCGCTCATCGCTTCGTTAACAACCAAGAGCACGACAATCGGTGTTGCGCGCACAGACAGATTTCAGGCGCCCATCTGGATCCAGGAGTCCATCGGATTGGCGTGTCGCGGACCAACGCCTGCGTGCGATGTTGCCGACGCTCTGGCCGACCTTTTGCCCGCTTTGCACTGGCACCAACGCTCCGAACCTCAATTGCCGGATTTCATGAGCGGCCACGCCAATACCATCGTCATCGGTCCACGAGGCGTAGATTCCCGTGAAGACGCGATCGTCGGCGTGACGGCGATGGCACCGAACCTCGAATATCCGGACCACCGCCATCCTCCCCAGGAGCTCTATATCGCTTTGAGCGATGGAGAATGGCGGCAGAATGATTCCCAGTGGTGCAAGCCGGGTTTGGGGGGCCTCGTTTACAACCCGTCGAACGTGCTGCATGGCATGCGAGCCGGATCGAAACCGCTGGTGGCGATCTGGTGTCTATGGAACTGATTGATTTCCATTTCCACTTTCTTGTCGCCGCACCGGCATGACCGGATATGTCCGGATACCGACCGAGAGGTTGAATTCGTTCAAGTGCGGCTATTGGGTTGGTTTTGGCACGAAGAAGTGGCGCCATCCGATGGGGGAAGTGTCCGAAAACCGATCGCGAAGCGGACGTCGTCCTCCATGAGGCGAAATGACCTCTTCGGGGGGTAGGCGGCGGTACCGATCGTGAAACGCTTCGCCTCTATATGTCCGATGGGCCAGGTCTCCTTAGGCCTCTCCCCGGACAAGCCGGGTAATTCTCCTCGGTTTTGCCTTGGAAATACGGGCGTCGGGAAGTGTTGTACGCCAGGGAGTCCGCCTTGCGTTAACAACCGTCAAAATTCTCGATTTATGTGTCACGGAACAGCGGAATTCTCACGAATTGTGTCAATCCGTTCCCACTTTATGTGTCAAATGGCGCGTCGATCAGCAGAATCCCTCGCTTCGCTTTCTCAGGTTATGTGTCAATGCACACAAGGCGTGACGCGGCGCGGGCATCGCGCGTGGGGCGGCCGACGGTTTCGTTAGGGGAGGTTTAGCGGGCTTGTGAGCCGCCTGCCTCGCTCAAAGACCCGACCGGGAAATGTGGACTATCTCTCGGGAATCGTGGCTTCACGCACCGTCCGCAAACGTGCATTTTCCTCCCGAAGGTCGTTGACGTGCCGGCGGATGTCGTCGAGTTCACCGGCCAGGGCGCGATGCGCCGCTTCGAGGGTCTTCAGGCGTTCCTCCGTGGTCAGTCTTTTCGTTTGTTCGTTCATCATCTTTCTCTTTTCTCACTTTTTTTCTCACCATTTATAATTAGCTTTCTGTTTTAGGTTGTCGACCCTTTGGTGACGGTTTTCTGAAACACGCCAAGCTGGCGGCCGTCCGGCGCCCGCCAATTCGCCAACGTTGCCGCTATTTGAAGCTTGGATGGAAGAAACCCTCCCGGCCGTCCGGGGGCCGCTCAGTCGTAGGTCGACACCTCGATCAGGTTGCCGTCCGGGTCGCGGAAGTAAACGGAAGTGATCGGGCCGGTGGCACCGGTCTTCGCTACGGGCCCCTCGATGATGTCGACGCCACATTCCCGCAGGCGTTCGATGACGGCGGCGATCGGCGTTTCCGTGATAAAGCAGAGGTCGCCGGTACCCGGCAGGGCCGTCTTCGCCTTCGGCTCGTACTCGTTGCCGGCCGGATGCAGATTGATCTTCTGGCGCCCGAAGGCGAGCGCCGTGCGCCCACCGGCGAAGACCACTTTCTCCATGCCGAGCACGCGGCCGTAGAGGTCACAGCTGTCGTCAATGTCGGCGACGGTGAGGACCAAATGGTCGAGACGGTCGATGATGACGGGGCCATCGTTCATCGGTTTCCTCTCCCCCTGCTTTTCGGCTTCTATTCAGCCCTTACTCAGCGGGCTGCGCCGCCACCGCCGTCTCGCCGGGCAGCAGCAGGATCGCCGTGACACCGGCAGCCGCCAGCAGGGCGAGGCCGGCGAAGACGGCGAGAAACCCGCCGGTCATGTCGTAGAGCACGCCCTCGAGGACGACGCCGATGCTGGTGATGCCGCTGGCGATGACGAACTTGAGGCCGTAGACGAAGCCGCGCCGGTCGGGCGGCGTGTAGCGCGCGATCAGCATGTTCTCGGCCGGCAGGCCGGACGTGTTGAGGCTGACCATGATGACGGCGGCGGCGACCAGCGCCGTGCCGCCGAGCGTTCCGGCGAGGGCCAGAACCGGCACCTGCAGGAGGAAGCAGATCAGGTAGACGCGGCGCATGGGGAAGGTGTCGGCAAGCCAGCCGCCGAGGACCTGCACCAGGCCGGCCGTGCCATAGACGATGCCGACCAGGAACGACACCGTGTAGACGCTGTCGCCGGTGGTGCCGAAATCGAGCGAGAAGGCCTTGGGCAGGGCCGGGCCGGTGGCGTGGTAGATGAGGCCGCCGCAGGTCATGGTGAAGGCGAGAATGGCGTAGACCCGGAACATCTCGCTGCGGCTGAAGGCGGGCGACGGCTTGCGGTCGCCCTCGGGCTCCCGGATCCAGCCCTTGGCGACGAGGCCAAAGAACAGGAAACCGCTCAACACGATGACCGCGCCCGGCACGACATAGGCCGACCGCCAGCCGAAGGCGTCGATGAAGAAGCCGGTCATGACGGCGGCAAGCGCCGGCCCGAGGCCGCCGAAAATGCCGTTGACGCCGAGGACCGTGCCGGTGTTGACGGAAACCCGGACCAGCCAGGCGATGCCGACCGGATGGTAAATGGACCCGAAGAGCCCGGTGACGGCGAGCCAAACTGCGATATCGAAAGGTGTTTCGGCGGTGCCGGCCATGATCATGCCGAAGCCCGTACCGATGAAGAAGATGGTCATGGTGCCGAGAGTCGACCACTTATCGCCGAGCCAGCCGGCGAGCGGTGCGGCCAGGCCGTAGAGCAGGTTGCCGGCGACGATCAGCGCCACCGTCTCGCCGTGGCTGAGCCCGAGCTCCTGTTCAAGGGCCAGCGGAACCAGCGTGAAGAAGATCGGCGCGAACAGGTGCGAGTAGAAGTGCCCGACGCAGGAGAACCCCATCGACAGGCGATCGGAAACTGAAGACATCAGGGTCACCCTTTCCGCGCCAATATAGAGTTCAAGGCCTGCGCCTTAAAGCAGCCTTTAGTCAAAGGTGTTGAGCCGCCGCACCGTGTCCCGGTAGCGCTGGGCGATTGTTTCCTCGTCCGCATGACGGCCGTCTCGCACCTTCCAGGCGCCGCCGACCATGACGTGACGCACCGGGTTGGCGTTGCCGGAGAAGACGAAGGAATCGAGAAACGCGTCACCGTCGCGGCCGAAAAGTTGCGGATGGGCGTCGACGACGACAATCCAGTCGGCGCCGCGTCCGGCCTCGATGGCACCGACGGGCCGGCCGATGGCCCGGGCCCCGCCGTCGAGAACCGCATCCGTCAGGCGCCTGGCCGTCGAGCCGCCGGCATGGGGAGCGGCCACATTGCGGGCCAATGAACTGAGCCTTTGCCCATACTCCAACCAGCGAAGTTCCTCGACGGGGCTGACCGAAACGTGGCTGTCGGATCCGATACCGATGAGGCCGCCGGCATCCAGGAAAGCGGTGAGCGGGAAGAGGCCGTCGCCGAGGTTGGCCTCGGTGGTCGGACACAGGCCGGCGACGGCGCCGGTCAAGGCAAGGCCCGCCGTCTCCTCAGGTGTCATGTGGGTGGCATGGACGAAGCACCAGTGCCGATCGACGGGGGCGTTGTCGAGGAGCCAGGCAACCGGCCGGCTGCCGGTGAAGCGCATGTGATCCTCGACATCCCGCACCTGTTCGGCGACGTGGATATGAATGGGCGCCGCTGGATCGAGACCGGCGAGGCCGGTGAGGCAATCGCTCAGGGCCTCCGCCGGTACCTGGCGGATGCTATGCGGTGCGGCGCCGACACGCACCTGGCCGTCGCCCTCGAAGGCCGCCATCAAACTGCCGACCATGTCGACAAAGGTGTCGACCGCCGTGAAGAAGCGGCGTTGTCCGGGATTGGGTTCGGCAATGCCGTAGCCGCCAACAGAATACAGAACAGGCAGCAAGGTCAGGCCGATACCGGCGGTCCCGGCGGCGGCGGCGATCCTGAGCGCCATCTCGCCGGCCCTGTCATAAGGGGACCCGTCGGCCCGGTGATGCAGGTAGTGGAACTCGGCAACCGACGTGTAGCCCGCTTTCAGCATTTCCACATAGAGCTGGGTCGCAATCGCCTCGACGTCGTCCGGCTCCAGGTCCTCGACGAACCGGTGCATGACCTGGCGCCAGGTCCAGAAGCTGTCGCCCCTCTCGGCGTGTCGGCGTTCGGTCAGGCCGGCGACGGCGCGTTGAAAGGCGTGGGAATGGAGATTGGGAAAGCCCGGCAAGACGACACCGCGGACCGGGTCGGCGCCGGCCCCATCGGCATCGGGCTCTACCGCGGCGATCAACCCTTTGCCGTCGACGGCGACGCGGACGTTGTCGGCCCAGCCGTCCGGCAGCAATGTCCGTTCAAGAAGGTAGGCGCTCATCGAGGCATAACGCGGCGCTTGCCCGGTCTTGTCAATGGCGTATCAGGTGAGCGGGTCGGCGCAACGGCCGACACCGGCGCCAGCGGCCCTGCGTCAGGAGTGATAAACGGAGCTCGGGTCGAAACGTCGCGCGTCCTCGACCGCTTCGCGCATCACCTGGGTCTGCTCGACCAGTTCGGACGGCGCCCGGTTTGCACGCATCAGGATCTTGACCTGGCGCTCGATGGTCTCGAGGCGGACGTCGATGCTGTGCAGCGTCGCCCTGTTGTCGGCCAATCGGGACTTTATTTCCCTGAGATGCGGTCGGACCAAGGCCTCGCCCATCCCGTCCGAGCGGCGCAACGCCTCACTGGTCAGCCACAATGCGCCCAGTGACATGATAAATGCGAGCGTACCCAGGACGACGGCCATCGGACTCTTCCCATCCTCATGGTGATGATCTTTCAACCCCCATGAATAGCGCGAAATCGTAAACAGAAAGTGAACGGGTTCGATGCTCTAGCCGCGGCCGTCGACGCCGGACGCGGCACCCCTGGCCATGGCCTTGCGCATGGCGTTGTCGAAAAACTCACTTCGCATGCGTTCCGCGAAATCCCGGGTCGCCGCCTCGCCGGGGCCGCCGGACATCGAACCGGATGCCGGACGACGGGGTTCAGGGTGAGGCGGTCGTGGATCTTCCTGGTTGCTCTCGAAGACGGTCGATTGCAGTTTGTCCAATGCGCGCTTCAAGGTGCGGCCGTAGAAATCGCGGACGGTGCGGGCGGCCTGGCGCTTCGGGATCGGATCTCCGTCACCGATGCGCACCGGGACCGGCGCATCGGCGGCGCCGTCCGCCGCCAGCGAAAACGGTGCGGCCTCGGCGACCGGTACGTCCTTTTGACGATCGAGTACGGTTTCCAGCCGCGTCATTCCTTTGCGAAGGATGCCGTCCAGATACCGGTGCTTGATGTCGGACGCCTTGTCGAATGCGGCCAACGTCCGGCTGGACGGCGTTTTATCGGCCGGCGCAACGGCCTCGGATGCCTCGGCCGCTTCGGGCGTCGCCATGAACGGAAGGCGGTTGATCACCCCGGCCAGGAAATTGCGTTTCATCTCCTGTCCGCTTTCAACGGAGACCGGCGCCTCGGTCGAGGGTGGAACGGTTTCGCCCACGGCGACCTCCCCTCGACGACCGGCGACGGTCGTTTCCGGGGGTGCCGGTTTGGCGCGCCGGGCTGCTTCGGAGAGGAGCCTGCGTTTCAGTTGTTCTCCCGCCCTGACCGAGAAACGCCGGGTGTCGCTGGCCTCGTCGAGATCGATCTCCTCGCCGTCCGGGCCGATGGCAACGACGTCGCTCCACGATCCGGAAGCGAGGCCGAGGCGGCCATAGGTGTCCTCGCGGTCGGGGTCGATACGCGGGTCATCGCGCCCCTGCACGAAAGACCGCAACGCGGCCAGTTCGCTGATGACGACTCTGTCGGCTGCATCTTCCTCGCTGACGTGAACGACCAGCGGCTGCGGCGCCGGTTCCTGGGTCGCTTTTCCGGCCTCGTCGTCGGCGTCGCCGGAAGCGTCCGGCCCGCCGGCCTTTCTGTCCCGTTTTCGCCGCGGTTCGCCGGCAAAGGCGCCGGCGACGTCGAAGACCAGTTCGCCGACCCAAGATTTCAGGCGGTCGGAACCGGGCCAGGGAACCCGCCCGTCATCGGCGTGGGTATAGGTTTCGTCGTTGCGGATCCGCAGTCCGTCGACGTCGATCCAGTCGACCAGCAAAGCCCCGCTGTCGTCCGTCCCCGATCCGTGCCCGAGCTCATAGCGCACACTGATTTCATCGGGAACGACGCTTTCGAAGTCCCACGGGAACCGTACCGTCTGCCAACAGACAGCGGCCTCGCCCCCCTCTTCGACGGCTGGCAAGCCAAGCGCCCAATCTACGTTTCCGCTGGCCACCTGCCGGCCGTCGACGGCGATCCGGTAATGGGGGTCACCCCGTTCCGGCGCTCCACCGAGCCGAACCACGATCTCTCCCGTCGGTCGGCGCCGCTCACCCGGCGTCGTCGGCGACGGCGGTTCGGGTTTCTTCAGTACGACCCCGGCCTTGCGGCCCGCCGGCTTGGCGGGGGGGACGGTTTCAGGCTGTTCGGATATGTCCGCCGGCGCGGATTCCACTTTTCTGACGGTAGCCGGGCGCAAGCGCACGGACGCACCCGCCGCCTTCTTCGGCTGCGGCGACGGCTTGACGGCCGGCTTCTGGGCTGTGGCTTTTACGGGCTGCAACTTGACCGATGCGGTCTTTGTCTCGGATTCGGCAGGTTCCGTTTCCGGCGCGGCGCCTTCGATCGTTTCCTGTTCCGGCGCCTCCGGTTCTTCCGCGGTTTCCGCCGCCGCGGTATCGGGTGGGGTTTCAGGCGCGGGTTCCGTGATGGCCTCGGCCGGTGTTTCCGGCTGCGGCTGCGGTTCCGGCGGTGGCGGCACCAGGTGCCGGATATCAACCGCGGCCGGCGCGACATCCGGTTCCGGGCCTTCCTCGCTGCTCCCATCCGCCTCTTGCGGCTCGGGTTTTGCCATCGCTTCGGCGGCTTCCGGCGGTTCGGACGGGGAACCGGCGATCTCCATGCGAATGGCCGCCATGTTGGTCACTTTGTCTCCGCTCGCCGACTCCGTCGCGGTGACTTTAACGGTTAGATTGGCGACGCTCCAATGGTCGTCGGCCGGAAGCAGTTCGAGCCCCTCGACATCGCCGGCCCCGAGAAGCCATATCCCCTCGCCGCCGGCGTGCCCGACGTTCATGGCGGCACCCTCGGGCAGGCCGATAATCTCGATCGTTTCGATATCCGTGACCCCATCGAACAAGTCCGCCGGCACCTCGACGGGGACCGGCGACGCGCTGGCGGCAATCGGTTCGAGTTGCGGGGCCGACGGCAGGACGCCCGGTTCGAACGACGCGAGATGGGCGACCGCGGGCGGCGGTCCGTCCCACAGTATGCGGCCCAGCCAATCGCGGTTTGCCGCGGTCAATTCGCCTTCGGTTTTCTCGTGATTACCGGTGTCGGCGTCGTCCGTTTCCGCCAATTCGCCCCCCGAAAAGGGTGTTTCCTCGCCGCCGGCTGGCGCCGACGGCCTCGCGGTCAACCGGCTTCGTTCACTCGGTTGACGATTTCAGCGACGGTTTCGTCCGCCTTGTCATCGGCCACACGGCACGTCCCCGCACCGGCGTGACCGCCCCCCCCGTATTCCAGCATCATCAGGCCGATGTTGGCCTGCGATGACCGGTCAAATACCGATTTGGCGACGGCGATGGACGTCATCCCCGCTTCGGGTCCAAGCTGCACGTTCACGGAAGCTTTCGCATCCGGATATAGCGCATAGATCATGAACCGGTTGACCATCTCGACCTTCGCTTCCTGGCGGAGGTCGGTGACGACGACGGAGCCTTGCATCTCTGAACAGCGGTCGATCTGCAGTTCGCCGAACTCGGAATTGAGCTGGTAGGCATTGACCCGTTCGATGACGTCGGGCAGGGCCAAAATTTCCTCGATCGGGTTGTGGCGGCAATAGGTCATCAACCTGAGCAAAAGCTCGTCCTTGTCGATGGAGAAACCGTCGATCCGTTCGATGCCTGTCCTCGGATCGATGATGAAATTGAGAAGCGCCCACCCTTCCGGCGCCATCACCTCTTCGCGCGAATACTGAGCCGAGTCGGCCTTGTTGACGGCGTCGATGAGTTCGCTCGAGATCTCCGGGAAACCCGGCTTGCCGCCGTAATACATATAGACGACGTAAGCCGCCGACGGCGCGTCCGGATCAATGATCCTGTTGCCCTGGTCGGACACCCGTTCGGCTTCGCTGATATGGTGGTCGAAACACAGGTGGACTCCTTCCACGTAGGGAAGGTTGGCCGTGATGTCGCGGTCGGTTACCGCAAACTCTCCGGCCTGCATTGTCTGCGGCTCGACGAATACGACGTCGTCGATCAATTCGAGTTCGTTGAGAAGCGTGCCGCACACGACACCGTCGAAATCGGCGCGAGTCACCAATCGATATTTTTTGTCGTCGTCGGCCATGCGATCCCTCTTTGTAGATCAACGTAAAAAATAGCGCTCCGGCCGTTCCGTGACAATGGGGCGCGCATGTAATCAGACCGATTCTTTTTAAGCTCGATCAAGGGATTGTGTCCCCGTCGGCCCGCAAAGGTCCGATATGCTTCATTTGTCGCCGAACCGCCGAACCTACGCTTCGTCAACGCGGCGGCGAAATTATCGGTTCCTCTTGAAGGAAGGTCGATTGCGGCGGATGTTCGACGGAATTCGCGCCCACCCGATTCTCGCTTCCCTGGTGGCGGCGGTACTGTTGGCCGGCACCGGCGGGGTCGTTGCAACGGGCGAAGACGAGGTGCTGGCGCGAGCCTTTGCCGCCTACGACGCTGGCGACTACGGGGAAGCGGTGACCCTGTGGCGGGGCCTCGCCGACGGCGGCAACGTGACCGCCATGACGGCGCTTGCCAACGTGCTTTTTCAGGGAGAAGGGCTGGCGCGCGACCCCGCCGCCGCCGCCCTGTGGTATCGGCGCGCGGCCGGGCTCGGCGACGCCGTGGCGCAACTCAACCTAGGCGACATGTATGCCCGCGGCCTGGGTGTCGCCAAGGACCCGGTCGAGGCCTATTTCTGGCTTGGTTTGGCGGCCGGCCAGGGCAACGCCTGGGCACGGGAGCGGCAGTCGGGGATCGCAACTCTTTTGGACCCAACACAGGTCGAGAACGCGGAGCGGCGCATTTCTGAGTGGAAGGAGTTGGATGACACGAAGCCGGCTGGCAGCGGGACTAAGACCCGGTGATTTCCGTGGTGCTGACCAAGGCCGTGTCGATCAGCGCCAGGAGGGAAAGCTCGCCGCTTTCCACATTGTTGGCGGTCGATCCGTCCTCCGCAAAATAGTAGACGGCGGTGTCGGTCGTGCCCTGGGCGACGATCAGGGCGTCATCGCCGCTGGCACTGGCCACACCAAAGCCGTTGATGGTGCTGACCAGAGTCGTAAAAGAGGCCTCGACCAGATTTGCGTCGGTCAGGCCGGTGACGATCAGGGCCTCATGGGTCGTCGTGAAATTGGCCGCTTCATTATCCGCGAAGGAGAACGAACCGTCGGCCGAGATGTCGTCCAGCAGGGTATCGAGGACGCTGCCGACCTTGAACGAATCCGTCGACGTCGAGAACCCGGTGATCGTGTCATAGCCGCTGTTGGCGCCGGCGCTGCCGCCGTCGGACGACGTAAAGTAGAGGACGGTATGGGCGGCGGAGCCGTCGAGCGCCAAGGTATCGGCGCCCAAGTCGCCTTTGATGGCGGTGGCAACGGATCCGGTGTAGGTCAGCTGGTCGGCCCCTTCGCCGGCGTAAACGGTCTCGGTGTTGGAAAGGGAGAGAACGTCGGCGCCGTCGCCGAGGGTGAGTATATCCGTTCCGGTCCCCAGATCGACCGTCCCGGACCCGAGTGTCGAGGCGAAGGTTACGGAATCATCCCCGGATCCGCCGTTCAGGGTCGTCAACGACGAAACGCTGACGTTGGAAAAATCAGCGGTGACGTTGGTACCGGTCAACGTAATGGCACCGCCGAAGTTAACCGACGGCGATCCGTCATGGGAAAAGTCACCGGCGATTTCCAGCGTATGAGAACCGGCCAGTGTAATGGAGCCGCTTCCGCTCAACACCGCGCCGGACCCGAACACCGTGGTGCCGCCGCTGACCGTCAGGGTCTTGCCGGTGAGCACGTCGATAGTGCCGTCCAACGACGTGAAGGTGGCGCTCGTGTTGGTGATGGTCGTATTGGTGTCGATGTCGACGGTTCCGGTGTTGGTCACGGAACCCTCGATTGTGCGGGAACCGCCGTCGCTGGTGGTATCCAGCGCCTGCAAGGTGCCCGAGTTGGTAAACGAGCCGGAAATGACCAGCGTCGCGTTCCTCGCCGTCGACGTCACTAGGTCGTCGAGCTGCATCGTGCCGGCGTTGGTCGACGTGCCGGCCAGTGTCAGCTTGGGGTTGTTGTTGGTGTTGTCGTTGGCGCCGATGACGACAGCACCGCCGGATTTGACCTCGAAGGCGCCGTTGATCGTATCGCCGGGTTGGCCCATGGCGCGCAGGGTACCGCCCGAGGCGACGACCAGGGTGACGCCGCTTTCGAAGGTGTCATTGGTGATCGCCAGGTCGCCGCCGCTGCCGATGGTGAATGTCTTGCTCGTTCCCGTCACCGTGACGCCGCCGCCGAAGGCAAGGTTGTTCGTGGAGTGGGTGAAATCGCTGGACAGGGTCAGCGTATGGGTGCCGGTCAGGTTGGTGGTGCCGACGGTGCTGCTGGACGTGTCGCGAACACCGGTAAACACCGTGCCGGTACCGATGACGGTGCCGCCCGTTGAGTTGGCGCTGGTCGATACGGTCAGGGTCTGGTTCTCGGCAACGTCGATGGTGCCGCCGAGGGTGTTGAAGGTCTCGCCGCTGACCGTGATCTCGATGGTCATGGAGCGGTCGACATCGATGGTGCCGGTATTTGTCAGCGAACCGTCGATGGTGCGCGCGCCGGCGCTGCCGCTGGTCGTCAACGACTGAATGGTGCCCGCGTTGGTGAGTGATCCCGTCGACGAAATGGTCAGGGTCGCCGCCTGGACGGAGTTCGAGTCCGCGTCGTCCAATTTGATCGTACCGTCGTTGGTGACCGTGCCGTTTAGCGTCAAGTTGGGATTGACGTCGGTGTAGGTGTCGGAGGCCCCGATGACGACGTTCGCATTGGGCAGGATGTCGAGCGGTGCGGATATGGCGACACTGTCACCCCGGGCCTGCAGGGTGCCGGCGACGAAAAGCGTTCCGGTCGTGCTGCCGTCCGAATCGTCCCGTTCGGCGAAGGTGCCGCCGGTCATGATGAGGTTGGCGCTGGTCTCGACGCGGGACTGGTCGTCGATCTGGAAGGTGCCGCCGGAGATCGTCAGACTGGCCGTGTCGTCGATATAGACCGAATTGGCCCCGGACGTACCGCTCGGGTAGGTAACGGCGAACGTGCTGTTGATCAGGATGTCCTCGGTATCGTCGGGATCGGTGTTGAGGCTCCAGTTGGCGCTGGTGCCGAATACAGAGTCTGTATCGCCATCGAAGGTGTTGTGGAAGGTCGGCGTCAGGGTGACGTTGAGCTGGCCCGCCGCGAGGGTTGCCGAGCCGGAGAACGCGGCCGAAAGGTCATGAGTGACGGTCGGCGCCGAGCCGCTCGATGTGGCGTAAGTGACGACGCCGTTATAGGTCGTCGCGCTGGCGGGGTTACTGCCGGAGGCGAATTGCATGTCGATGGTGCCCGCACCCTGGTAATCGCCGCTGACCGCGAGGACGTCGAAGGTCGGGCCGGCGTCCGGGTCGATGTCGACCTCGAGGACCGCCGTGCCAGTCTGGTCGACGTCGCCGTTGATCGACAGGGTGCCGATTGTGTGCGGGCCGGCTGCATTGATAGTGCCTTGGTTGGACAACGTAGCGCTGGAAACAGCTAAGGTCCCTGTCCCTTTCAGCGTGCCGCCGCCGCTTAACGTCGCCGTACCGCCGTCGACCGTGTAGGTGATGGTGGACGCCACGTCGATGGTGCCCGAGTTGGTGAAGGTGGTCGACGTGTTGGTCAGGGTCAGCTTGCGGTCGACGTCGAGGGTGCCCTGGTTGTCGAGGGTCGCGTCGATGACGTGGTCCGAGCCGCTGTTGGCGACGGTGGCGATGGTCAGGATTGTGCCGGTGTTGGTCAGCGTGCCCGACGACACGGTCAGCGACGTGTCCGTATTGAAGCCGCCGTCGTTGATGTCCATGCGCAGCGTGCCGGCGTTGGTGAAGCCGTTGGCGACGGTCAGGTTGGCGCCGGGGTTGGTCGCCTCGATCTCGAGCGTCGCCCCGGAGGCGTTCGAGAACGTCCCGTTGATGGCGGTGCTGCCGCCGGTTACGCGGAGCGTGCCGGCCGAATTGGTGGTCGTGCCGTCGAAGGTGGTGTCGTCCGCCGTGGTCGTCCCCTGGTTGACATAGGCCGCGCTCAACGTGGTGCCGTCGAAGGCGGTGCTCGACGCCACCGTCAGAGTGCCGGCGCCGCCCACCGTTCCCGATGCCCCGGCCATGGAAAGGCCCAATCCGTCGACTTTGGTGCTGGCGTTGACGGTGAGCACGCCGCTCGAGGTCAGCGCCAGCGTGCCGGCGCCCTTGAGCGTCGTGCCGCTGTCGAACTGGGTGGTGCCGCCGTCGACCGTGTAGGTGATGGTGGACGCCACGTCGATGGTGCCCGAGTTGGTGAAGGTGGTCGACGTGTTGGTCAGGGTCAGCTTACGGTCGACGTCGAGGGTGCCCTGGTTGTCGAGCGTCGCGTCGATGACGTGGTCCGAGCCGCTGTTGGCGACGGTGGCGATGGTCAGGATTGTGCCGGTGTTGGTCAGCGTGCCCGACGACACGGTCAGCGACGTGTACGTATTGAAGCCGAGGTCGTTGATGTCGAGGCGGAGCGTGCCGGCGTTGGTGAAGCCGTTGGCGAAGGTCAGGGATGCGTTGGTGTCGTTGTCGGTCGCCTCGAGTTCGAGGGTGGCGTCGAGGGCGTTGGAGAACGTGCCATCGATGGTCGTCGTGCTGTTGCCCGCGTCGGTGCCGGCGGTGACCTGCACCGTTCCCTGGTTGGTCAAGGTCGTGCCGCCGGAGAACGTGTCGTTGGCCAGGGTCAGGCTGTTGCCATTGACGATGGTGTCCTGAGCCGCCGTCAGACCGGAAGCGAGGGTGTTGAATTCCGACGCCGTGGTCGACGCACTCAGGGTCACCACGTCCGTGCCGGCACCGCCGGTCAGGCTCTCGATAGCGGAAATGGTCACCGTGTTGCCGCCGTCGCCGAGCGTGATCGTGTCGGTGCCGCTGCCGCCGGTGATGGTTTCGGTATTGGACACGGTCAGGCTGTTGGTACCGTTGGCAAGCGCGAGACTGTCGCTGCCGCCGCCGGCGAGGTCGATGGTTCCCGATGATTGCGCCCCGCCCAGGGTGACCGTGTCGTTGCCGCTGCCGCCGGTCAGGGTCTCGACCGACGAGAGGGTTATCGTCTCGCCGCCGTCGGCCAGCGTGACAGAGTCGGTGCCGCTGCCGCCGGTCAAGGTCTCGACGTTCGTCACGGTCAACTCATTGCCGCTGTCGTCGAGCGTGAGACTGTCCGTGCCGCCGGCCAAATCAACGCTATCGCCGATGGCCGCTATGCCGCTGAGGGTGATCGTGTCGGTGCCCGAGCTTCCGGTGACGGTATCGTTTCCGGCCGTCAGGACGACCGTTTCGGTCCCCGACACCAGGATCTCGCCGGACGCCGTCGTCGTGAAGTCGGCCGTATCGAGATCGCTGCCGGTAACGGCGGTGAGGACGACCTCCATGTCCTCGTTGCCGTCGCCGTCGATGTCGATCTCCAGGATCTTGTTGGTGTCGTCGAAGCGGGCCGAGGTGTTGCCGCCGCCGGCGAAGGCCGTCGGCGTCGAGGTGTAATGGCCGACGAAAGAGAAGGTGCCGTTGCGGATGCTGTCGAGGAAGATGTCCTCGTCGTCGGTGGCGTCGAAATCGGTGATGGTGTCGCGGTTGCCGGCACCGGTTCCCGAATCCGTGTCGCTGGTGAAGATGAAGGTATCCGACTGGTTGCCGCCGGTCATCGTATCGACGCCGGTGCCGCCGGTGATCGAGTCGGCGAAATTGTTGCCGGTGATGGCGTCGTTGCCGGATCCACCGATCAAGGTGTCTGCGTTGTTGCCGCCGGTGATGGTATCGTTGCCCGAGCCGCCGTCGACGGTGACCGAACTGGTCGAGCCGGTCAGGGAATCGTCGCCGGCGCCCAGGTTGAAGGTGCCGCCGTTGACGCCGCTGGTGACGGTGTCGTTGCCCGAGCCGCCGGTCACCGTGTCCTTGCCGCCGCCGAGCGTGATCGAGGTGTCCGTCGAATCGGTGATGGTGATGACGTCCTGGCTGGAGCCGCCGGTCACCGTGTCCTTGCCGCCGCCGAGCGTGATCGAGGTGTCCGTCGAATCGGTGATGGTGATGACGTCCTGGCTGGAGCCGCCGGCGTTGATGGTCTCGACACCGCTGAACGACACCGTCTCGTTGTTGGCGTCGAGCGACACCGTGTCCGAGCCGGTGCCGCCGGCCACCGTTTCGACGCCGATGATGACAATGTCGTTGGTGCCGTTGGCGAGATTGAGAAAATCGGTGCCGCTCGACAGGCCGATGGTTTCGCTGCCAGAAAAGGCGCTGCTGAGCGTGATGGTATCATCGCCCGAGGTGCCGGTGATGCCTTCGATGAGGCCGACGGGCCGGTCGGTCGAGGTTCCCCAGGTGGCGCCCGAGATGGTGCCGGTGGCACCGCCCGAGACCTCGTTGTTGGCCGTCGTCCCCGTGCCCTCGTCGAGGCGCCAGTAGCCGACCAGGTTGGCTTCGGTGCCGTCCAGGACCTCGTCGAAATTCTGATCGATCTCGGCGGCGGTCCGGGCGTCGTTCCAGGCCCGCACCTCGGCAATCTCGCCGTTGAACCATTGCGTGCTGCCGCCGCTCTGGCCGACGAAGATTTCGTTGCCGTTGATATTCGGGCTCGCAGCCTCCGAGCCCACCAGATCGCCGTCGAGGTAAAGACGCCAGGTGCTGCTGTCCATGACGGCGGCGACGTGGTGCCATTGTTCGGCGCTGACGGCGCCGGCCGCGGAGGCCGGTCCCGGGTCGCCGTTCAATGCCACGGAGATGTTGCCGTCAGCCCCAATGGTAATCCCGCCAGCGTTGTTGGTCGATCCACTGGTGACGTTGCCAAACTTAAGAACCTTCATCGCCGCCAGGCTCGAGACCTTGAACCAGGCCTCGTAGGTAAAATCGCCGCCGCCCGTGGCGACACCGGTCTGGGTGATCGATATGTCGTCGTTGCTGCCGTCGAAGGATAACGTATCCCCCAGGTCGAGGACGATGGTGCCGTCACTGAATTCCAGATTGTAAATGCCATGCAGGTTGTCGGTCCCTTCGTCGCCGGCCGTCGCCGCATCCGTATCGACGACCTGTTGCCCGCCGCCCAAATCGCCGATGGAATAACCGGCCATGGCGCCGCTGAACGCCGCCGTGTCGTTGCCGCCGCTGCCGTAGAGATCGTCGTTGCCGGTGCCGCCGGTCAGCGTGTCGTTGCCGCCGCCGCCCTCCAGGTCGTCATTGCCGCCGCCGCCGTTCAGCGTATCGTTGCCGGTGCCGCCGTCGATGGTGTCGTCATTGCCGGTGCCGATGATCGCCTCGAAATTGAGGATGCGGCCCCAGTCGTCGTTGCCCGACATGACGGTCGAATAGCTGCCGTCGTCGGCGACGTCGATGTCGACGCCGGTGATATCGGCGGAGCCGGAGAAATCGGCGGTGTCGTTGCCGCCGCCGCCGTTCAGCGTTTGCGACGTATTGCCGTCACCGATCTCGAAGGTGTCGTTGCCGGCGCCGCCGTAGAGCGATGTCGTGACCGTGGCGCCCGATGTGATCTGGAAGGTATCGTTGCCGGTGCCGCCGGTGATGGTGGTGAGATTGAGGCCCGAGGTGTCGCCGCTGAAGTTGTAGGTGTCGCCCTGGTTGGTGCCGGTCACCGTTTCGACGCCGGTGACCGACATGGTGATCGTCGTATTGGTCTTGCCCGAGGCCTCGAAGGTCGGGTTGGAGAAAGTGAACGACTGCCCTTCCGTACGGCCCGACAGGTCGAGGAAATCGTTGCCGGTGCCGCCGTCGATGGTGTTGGAGCCGGCCAGCGACGTGATGACGATGTTGTCGTTGCCGGCCCCGCCGTAAAACGTGTCGCCGTCGTCGCCGGCGGACGAATTGAGCGTATCGTGGCCGGCGCCGCCGAACAGGATATCGCCGCCCTCGGAGCCGGTGATGTCGTCGTTGCCGCTGCCGGCGAAGACGATGGAGCCGAGGACGTTGTCGGACAAGTTGTTGATCGTATGGCCGGCGACGGTCTGTCCGTCGGCGAGGGAAATCGTGCGGCCCGTCGTATCATCAGGTGCGACGATCAGGAATCCGAGCCCGCTCTCGATGTCGCCGTTCGAATCCGTGATTTTTGCCTCTTGCGGGTCGGTCGATCCCCGGTCGAAATTGAGCGACTCGATGGAGGTGATCTCCATGGTGCCGAGCACCGACGAGCCGTTGAACGTGTCCATCATCGTCAACGTCGGCGACGTGGTCGACGTCCTCGAATCGAAAAGCCCGGAAACATCAGACAGGTTGTTGAAGGTCAGCGTATCGAAGCCGCCGCCGCCGTCGATATCGTCGTCGCCGCCGATGTCTCCCTCGTTCAGCGTGAAGTTGGTGTTGCCTGGCCCGCCGATATGAACGTCGTCGCCGACCGGAGAGAAGTCGGTAGAGGTGTATTCGGTTTTCTCGGTCGGATCGGGGTCAGGTTCCGGTTCGGGGTCAGGGTCCGGATCCGGATCTGGTTCCGGATCTGTGATCGGATCCGTGATGGGGTCTGTGATTGGATCCGTGATCGGATTCGTGATCGGGTCTGTGATCGGGTCTGTGATCGGGTTCGTGATGGGATCTGTTATGGGGTCCGTGATCGGGTCTGTGATTGGATCGGTTATCGGGTCTGTGATCGGATCCGTAACGGGATCTGTGGTTGGATCCGTCAGGGGATCTGTCTCGGGGTCGGTAAGCGGATCTGCCTCGGGGTCGACGAGTGGGTCGGCCTCGGGATCGGTGAGTGGGTCGGCCTCGGGATCCGTTAGCGGGTCGGCCTCCGGGTCGGCCTCGGGATCCGCGCCCGGGTCTTGGTTTTGCGCAGCAGCTTCAGCGGCAGCGGCAGCGGCAGCGGCCGCTTCGGCCTCGGCGGCGGCGGCTTGAGCGGCGGCTTCCTGGGCGGCGGCCTCGGCGGCTTGCGCCTCGGCTTCGGCGGCTTCCGCTTCGGCGGCCTGGGTCTCGGCGGCGGTCTGGGCCGCCTGCACCGCTTCCTGGGCCTGGGTTAACTGCTCGGCGCCGGGCACCTCGATCCCGGCCGCACCGGCAGCCGAGGCGACAGCGCCGACGGCACTGGTTTCGACAACAGCCGCTTGCGCCTGGGCGACGTCGGCGGCGGCCACCTGGGCGGTTGCTTCGGCGGCCGTGGCTTGGGCTTCAGCGGTGGCGGCGGCGGCGGCCTGCGCTTCCGCCTGTTGCTGCGCCGCTTCGGCTTCCTGGGCGGCGGCCTGGGCCTGGGCCTGGGCGGCCTCGGCCTGGGCGACCTCGGCGGCGGCGATTTCCGCTTCCGTCGCCCCGTCGGCCTCGGCGGCGGCGGCTTCGGCAGCCGCGGCTTCGGCGGCGGCCTGGGCTTCGGCGGCTTCGGCGGTGGCGGCTTCCGCATCCGCCGCGGCCTGGGCTTCCGCTTCCGCCGCGGCTTCGGCTTCCGCTTCCGCCTGGGCCGCCTCGGCTTCCGCCTCCTGGGCCTGGGCTTCGGCTTCCGCCTGCTGCGCCTCCGCCTCCTCGGCCGCCTGTTGGGCCGCCTGCTGCTGGGCCTGGCCCTCGTTGGCCCCGGCGATGACGTCGGGCGGGATCAGGTTTTCGACGTTGGGCAGCGCGCTCAAGGCATCGCCGAAGGCCTGGCCCAGTTGCTGCGGCGTCATGGTGAAGGGCTGCGACGGCGGCAGGTTGGCGCTGGCGATGTTGACGGCCGACAAGGGAATGTTCAGCGTCACCACGCCGGCCGCCGTTTGAATGGTGAACTCACCGACCAGGCCGCCGGCTTCCGGCACCACGACCACCGTCGTCACGCCGGCCGTATCCGTATTGCCGCCGCCGGCCGAACCGCGGATACCGATGGTCGCCGTCGGTGTCGCGATCTTCATGGCGTCGACGCCGGTCTTGGCGATCTCGCCGGAAACGAAGGTGAAGGCGCCCTGCAGCAAAGAGAGGCTCATGGTGCCCTGCTGACCGCCGGGGTCGTAGATCATCTCGTCCAAGGTCATACGGCCGTCCTCGGCCAGCGAGAACGTGCTCTCGTCGGCGAAGACGATACCGATTGCCCCTTCGGCGCCGGTCTCGACGATGTCGCCCTGGAACACGGGATCGCCCTGGGAGAGGGTCGCCTGGGTGCCGTCGAGCCGCGTGACCGTAACCTCGCCGGTGGCCGTCTCGACCCGCCCGATGGGTTCGCCGGCGACGCCGGGGGCGGTTTGCGCGTATTGTCCCGGCGCCAGCGGGCCGGCCAGGCGGGAAACCAGTTCGCCCTTGAGGACGACGCCGTCGGGCGTGCGGATTTCCGGCGGGTTTTCGAGACGGAAATAGCCCTGGACCAGGAGTTCCTGGCCGTCGGGTCCGATCAACCGCAGGTCTGAACCCTCGCGGACGAACTCGGCGCGAAGGAACCACGGCTCGCCGTCGATGATGACGGCATCATGGTCTGACGCCGGATCGACCTGGATATAGGTTACGTCCGAGTTGGGATTCCCGCCCGCACCATCGAGCATTCGACCGTGATCCCCTGCGTATCTTGTTTTGTTATCGGACCCCCAAGAACCCTCGCACAATAGCGCAAGTTGAAATCCATTGACAGTTGGCTATGGCGCACGGCCGGCGACATCCTGATCGCGAGATGCATTGAAAATCCGCCGTTTAAGCGCTAGGCATGCGGTCCGGGCTCCCCATCGTTTGGACCCGACCATCGGAAGGCGCCGTCGTCATGGAGGGAATGCGATGGAATTCGTAGTCATGATGGCCGTTACGGTCGCACTGTATTATTTTTCTTCGCAGGTTCTCGACCGGATCGAGGCCAGCCGCGGCGCGCCCTTCGAGCATCGGACCGTCGTATTCTTCGTGATCTTCCTGACCTCGCTGATGCTTGCGTTCTACGCCATCAACACCCTGTTCGCGCCGTCCGGCCCGGCGCCGGCGCCCGCCTAGTCCTGGCTTCCGGCTTCCGTCAATAACGACGCGTTGCCGCCGGCGGCGGTGGTATCGACGCAGAGGTGGCGCTCGACGACATAACGTTCCGGCGCCAAGCGTCCGGAGATCATCGGCACGAGCGCACCCGTCCGGTCGGCCAGGCTTCGCCGCATTGAGCGTTTCTCACGGCTTCCGCCGTTGAAGGCGACGGCTGTAAAACCGTGCAGGCTCCCGAGTTCCGCCGGTTCCAAGTGACCGTCCAACGCCGCTACCGGCGCGTCGCCGGCAACAAGCGGTGCCAACCACGACGTTGCTTCGGCACCGACGGCGACGACGCCGTTGCCGAGGGCCAGGGCCTGAACCGTCTGAGTGACGATGTCGCCCTTGGTCGGACCGAGGCACAACACGATGCCTCTGGGATGCACGGAATAGCGGTTGCTCTCCCCGGTCGGGCCGGGCATGTCGAGGACGCCCCATTCGATCGCCGCCGCCGCCGACAGGGCTTCGACGGCAACCGGGCCGAGGCCGGCGCCGGTGTCGCGCAAAAGGAGGTCCCGGTCGGCGGCCGACCATACGCTCATATCGATCTTCGAGAGCGCGGCGCTGACGGCATCGGCCGGAACGTCGGCGGCACCGCCGCTTTGTTCGGCGCCGTCGATCGTGTCCGGCATCTTCAGGAAGCGGTTCACGTAGTGCGGGCCGCCCGCCTTCGGCCCCGTTCCCGACAGGCCCTCGCCGCCGAACGGCTGCGAACCGACGACGGCGCCGATCTGGTTGCGGTTGACGTAGAGGTTGCCGGCCCGCGCGCGCTCGACGATCTTCTGGACCCGGTCGTCGACCCGGGTATGCAGTCCCATGGTCAGGCCGTAACCCTTGGCGTTGACGGCATCGACCACGGCATCGATGGCGGCGGCGGCGAACGTGGCGACATGCAGTACGGGACCGAAAACCTCGCGCTCCAGGTCTTCGATGCCGGTCACGCGAAACACCTGGGGCGCGACGAACAACCCGTCTTCCGGCACCTCCAGTTTCTTGAGCAGGCGGCCTTCGTCCTCCATGGCCCGGCAATAGGCGGCGATCGTCCCCCGCGCCTCCTCGTCGATCACCGGACCGATGTCGGTGGCCAGGTCCCACGGATCGCCGAGGCGGAGTTCGTCCATGGCGCCGCCCAGCATTTCGAGGATCCGTGCCTCGACGGCCTCTTGGACGTAGAGAATGCGCAGAGCCGAACAGCGTTGGCCGGCGCTCTGGAAGGCGGACGCGATGATGTCGCGCACGGCCTGTTCGGGAAGCGCCGACGAATCGACGATCATGGCGTTCAAACCGCCGGTCTCGGCGATCAGGGGGGCGTCGGGCGCCAGGTGTTCGGCCATGTCCCGGTTGATGGCCTGCGCCGTTTCCGTCGAACCGGTAAAGCAGACGCCGGCGATCCTGGGATCACAGACGACGGCGCGGCCGACCGACGGCCCGTCGCCGGGCAGCAGCTGGACGGCGTTCTCCGGGACGCCGGCCTCATGCATCAGGTCGACGGCACGCTGGGCGATCAGCGGTGTCTGTTCGGCCGGTTTGGCGACGACCGTATTGCCGGCGGCCAGCGCGCCGGCAATCTGGCCGGTAAAGATGGCGAGCGGAAAATTCCACGGCGAGATGCAGGCGACCGGGCCGATCGGCGCCCGGCCGTCGCCGAGACCCTTTGCCTGGTTCGCGTAGTAGCGGAGGAAATCGACGGCTTCGCGGACCTCGCCGACGGCGTCCAAAAGGGTCTTTCCGGCCTCGCGCGTGGCCAGCGCCATCAGTTCGGGCGCATGTTTTTCGTAAAGGTCGGCGGCCGCCTCCAGCCTTGCGGCGCGCTCGGCCGGCGCTGTTCCTGACCAGGCTTCGAACCCGGTGTCGGCCGATGAAATGACGGCGGCGACCTGTTCGCTGTCGGCTTCCGTGACGGTGCCGACGATGTCGCCGGGCCGGGCCGGATTGCGGATTTCGCGGACCGTGGCGCTGCCGACGGGCTCCGTCATAGCGGCCGCCGGTGCCGGTCCGGCCGACCAGCGATGGCCGCGGAAACGGTTTCGTGCGGCGTCCAGCCATTCGACGGTTACCGGGTCCGTGAGGTCCCAGCCCTTGGCGTTGCGCCGGCCCGGACCGAAGATCCCGGAAGGCGCGGGGATCACCGGGTTGGCGACGGCATCGCCATAGGATTCGACAAGCGCCATCGGGTCGTGGGCGATTTCCTCGGCGCCGACGGTCTTGTCGACGATCTGGTTGACGAAGGAACTGTTCGACCCGTTCTCCAGGAGCCGGCGCACGAGATAGGCCAGCAGATCGCGATGCGCGCCGACCGGCGCATAGATCCGGCACCGCGTCCCCTCGTCTTTCAAGACAATGTCATGGAGCGATTCACCCATGCCGTGGAGGCGTTGGAATTCGAAGCCGCGACGGTCGTCGCCGGCGAGCGCGAGGACGGCGGCCGCCGAGTGGGCGTTGTGGGTGGCGAACTGCGGGTAGATGCGATCGGTCATGGCCAGCAGTGTCTTGGCGCAGGCGATATAGGCGACGTCGGAATTGGCCTTGCGCGTGAACACCGGGTATCCGCCTATCCCCAGGACCTGGGCCCGTTTGATCTCGCTGTCCCAATAGGCGCCCTTGACGAGGCGGACGACGACCCGCCGGTCGAGGCGATGGGCCAGATCGTAGAGCCAGTCGACCATCGGCACCGCCCGCGGACCATAGGTCTGCACGACGACGCCGAACCCGTCCCAGCCGGCGAGCGAGGGATCGGACAATACCGCCTCGAAGACATCAAGGGTCAGGTCCAGGCGGTCCATCTCCTCGGCGTCGATGTTGAAACCCATGCCGGCGCTCTGGGCGAGCGAGGCGAGCGACAGCACGCGCGGCACCAGTTCGGCCATGACGCGGTCTCTCTGGGAAAACTCGAAGCGCGGGTGCAGTGCCGAGAGTTTCACCGATATGCCCGGGTTGTCGCGGATGTCGCGGCCCTGGCAACGGCCGGCCAGGACCCCAATGGCCTGCGAATAGGCGAGGTGATAGCGCTGGGCGTCGGCCCCTGTCATCGCCGCCTCGCCGAGCATGTCATAGGAGTGGGTATAGCCCTGCTGCTCGAGCGTCTCCGCCTTGCTGACGGCCTCGTCGATGGTCCGGCCGAGCACGAACTGGCGGCCCAGTTCCTTCATCGCCTCACCGACGGCGCGCCGGACCACCGGTTCGCCGAGACGGCGGACGACGCCGCGAAGCGCATTGACGACGCCCTCCTCGCCGGGGTCGGCGATGACCGTGCCGGTCAGCATCAATGCCCAGGTTGAGGCGTTGACAAGCGACGAGCTCGATTGGCCCAGGTGCTTGCCCCATTCGCCCGGCGCGATCTTGTCTTCGATGAGCGCATCGATGGTGTCGACGTCGGGAACCCGGAGCAGCGCCTCGGCGAGACACATCAGGGCGACGCCTTCGCGCGTCGACAGACCGTACTCGGCAAGGAAACCTTCCATCATCGTCGGCGCGCCCGATTGGCGGACTCGCTCGACCAGGTCGACGGCCTTGGCGGAAATCCGCTGGCGCTCATCGCTCGACAAATCGGCAAGCCGGACCAGGCTCTCGACAGTCGCCTGTTCATCGGCCAGGTACGCGGAACGTATACGGGACCGCGCGTTGCCCAAGATCTCTGCCTCCGACATCGGGGTCTTCCTGTTCGGCTATCTCAGGATTCAGCCTACAGAAATTGCCGCAGGAAATGTTCCTTATTTCCTGATATATTTAGACGGATCGATTAAAATTTTCTGAAATAGTAGGCTTTTTCTGGCGCGAGCTTGTGAAAAATGGATGATTTGGATGGCGTCGACCTGAAGATCCTGGCCGAGCTCAAGGTCGACGGCCGGATTACCATCACCGAACTGGCGTCCCGTGTCGGCCTGTCGAAAACGCCCTGCCAGATCCGTATGCGGCGCCTCGAACAGAGCGGCTACATTCAGGGATACGCGGCCATCGTCGATCCGGTGAAACTGGGCGCCGGCCACATCGCTTTCGTGCAGGTGACGCTGAACGACACCACCTCGCGCGCCCTGGAGGCCTTCAATTTAGCCGTCGGCGCCATTCCCGAAGTCGAACAATGCCACATGATCGCCGGTGGCTTCGACTACCTGCTGAAGGTCCGCAGCAAGGACATATCGAGCTACCGCCACGTGCTGGGCGAGAAGATCTCATCGCTGCCCCATGTCTCGCACACCTCGACCTTCGTCGTCATGGAAGCGGTCAAGGAAGCCATGGACACGGTGCCGGGCGGACTCTCGGCCTGAGCGCAGTGACGACAAAATGACCGCTGCATGCTATAATGTCATGACTATTTCTCCTTACGGTTCGGGCATTCTGAAAGGAGAAGGTCTCCAATGGTCGTCAAGGTTGTCGGCAACCTCGCGGAAGAGGCGAAGGTGCGGTTCGGCTGGCTGATCCTGATCGTCGCCGCTATCTGCCTGATCGGCGCAATCTCGTTCTTCTTCTCGGAGGACCTGGTCATCGCGGGCATCGACATGGCCGGTGACGAGGATACGTTCGGCTGGTACTTCATGGCGTTGTCGTTCGTGTTCGCCTTTTCCGGGCTGTTCCTCGCCCTGTCGATCGACAGCGGTGATCAAGGCCAGTCGCCGAATAATCATCGAACCGGTTTACGAGACACTTTACAATTCCTAAATATGTCGAAACGCAACCACGCCGGCTCCGGCGCGACTTGGCGGAGCCGGCCGACGACAAGGGGTCGACAATGGGATATTCAAACCTCGAACAAACGGAAACCGGTTTTCTCGTCAATATCGAAGACTGGTCGGAGGACGTGGCCCGGGAGATCGCCGCCGCCGACGGTCTCACGGACCTGACGGACAAGCACTTTGATCTGATCAACTACCTGCGCGACGAATACGTCAACAACGGCGGCAACCAGCCCAGCGAGCGGCACATGGTCAAGGCCATGTCGGCGGCTTGGGGCGAGAAGATCAGCGCCGGCGACCTTTACGACCTGTTCCCCAAACAGCCGTCCAAACAGGCGACGAAGATCGCCGGACTTCCGGAGACCAAAAGAAAAGGCGGCTACTGAGTTTCGGCGTTCGCCCCGGGATTGGCCTTGCGCCAGTCCCACGGCCAGTCGAACGAGCCCCGCCACAGGCCCTCCCTGCGGGCCTCGGCGAAGGCCTGCGCCCGCAGATAGGGATTGTCGGCGGTCGGCTCGGCGAAGGCCCGGCCGTCGATGACCATCTGTTCGTTGACGTTGAGCCAGCCGAGAAAACAGGTGGCCGCCATGCGGCCCGCAGCGCCGGCGGCGACCGGTTTGCAGGTCAATTTCCTCGTGCCGATGACACCGCTCAGGGCTTGTTGCGAGAGGGCGCCGCAATCGAACGGCTTATTCTTCCGGGAATGGCAGGTCTGACCCAGTTCGGGGGCGTCGATCCCGGCGAGGTCGATTTCGGTCGAACCGATGACCAAGGTATCGCCATCGACGGCCTTGGCGACGCCGGTTACGGGGTCGCCGGCGACGGCCCCGGTCGGCGCCAGGACGAGCCCGGCCGCCAACGATAGAGCAAGGACCGGGGCGAGGACCGGACCGCGGAGGCCAAGGACCCCGCGCAATTCGGCGCGGCAAGGAACTCTCAGGTTTTCGTTCATCGGCGCCGTTCTCCATCGCTGCGACCGGTTCGGCCAGCCCCGCGATCCGGCCGGCCAAACGGCCCCGTCCACTATATGCCCTTTGACAGGGGCGTTGTCGATGCGGCGCATGGCCGGCAAGGCCGCGTTTCCCCGTCAGGTTGAATTCGGCGCGCCTCGTTGCCTGCCCGGTTCGATGCCGTTACAGTCTCCACCGAATTATCAGCGAAAGGTCATCGTTCATGTCCCGGTTTCCGTTTCTATCGCTTGTCATCCTGATCGCCGCCACCCCGTTTTTCTCGAAACCGGCGACGGCCCAGGAGAAAGACGCCTATCAACTTATGAAAGCGACCGAGAACACGGTGTGGCGCCTCAACAAATACGCGGGCGAGATCGCCGTTTGCACGCTCAACGGAAACAACCTGGTCTGCACGACCACCGCCGAAGCCCTGTCGCCCAAGGAAGTGGAAGAGAAGCGAAAGATGGAGGAAGCGGCCCGCAAAGCCGCCAAGAAAGAGCAGCGCCAACGGGAACTGGCCATGCTCGACCGGATCATCCAGTTCGTCCGCGATTTGATCGGCATGGCCGCCGAAAGTGAACAATAACCGCCCTATCCCGTTCGCGCCGAACGGACGCGGGGGCAGACAGCCTCGCCATTGATTCTTCCGGAAAGCCCCTTTATTTGTGTGGCGTTCTGATTGGGGGGGCTCGGCACGTGCCTGAAATTCTACCGCAGCAATTGCTCCTGCTCGAACTCCTGGTCATGTCCGGCGACATCGCCGTCGCCCATGACACACGGACGACCATACTGGGCCGGACCCTTGAGGAGTGCGAAGCCAAGGGCTGGACGGTCAGCAAGGTATTCGGCCAGGGGTTCAACAAGGTGAGCATCACCGACCGCGGCCGCCAGATGGTCTCCCGCGCCAAGACCGCGCCCGCTTAAGCGCCTTTCCGGCGCCGTCCGCCCACACGGCAACCGCGGCGTCGACTCCACAAGGTTGACGCCGAAATTTTCCGAAACTAGACTGCGCTCATATTCGAAAAATCGAATATGATTTTCAACGCGGCCGTTTCAGGGATGGCGGCGTTCGAATAAGGAGGCTTCAATGCAAGTGATCGACCTGCTCGATCGAACCGCACGCTCACCGGTCACCGCCCGGCCGGAGGACACTCTGCAGACGGCGGCGACCCTGCTCGCCAACAACAACATCGGCGCCATGCCGGTGCGCGACGGCGAAGGCCGCTTGGTCGGCGTTCTTTCGGAACGGGACATCGCCCATTGTTTTGCCGATCTCGGAAACAAGGTCGAGGATCTCCGCGTTCAGGACATGATGTCGCGCGACGTGGTGACCTGCTCGCCCGAGGACGACGTCAACGACGCCATGCGGCTCATGAGTCAGCGCCGTATTCGTCACCTGCCGGTCGTCGAAGACGGCAGCCTCAGCGGCATGATCAGTTCACGCGACGTCATGGAAGCGATGCTCGAGCAGACCGTCCTCGAACGCGACGTGCTCCGGGATTGCGCGATCGCCGCACGCTGAACACTGGCCGGCCGGCGAATTCTCTCCGACCAGACCGCAGGTCACTTCGGATCGGGCCGTTGGCCGGCCAGGGATCATTCGTTCGCACAGGCCGCGCGTTCGAAATCCTTGAGATAAGCAGCCCTTAGGCGCCGGTCCTCGCCTTCCCGTTTCAATTGGGCAAGGGCCCTGCGGAATCTGTCCGCCAGGGCAGGCCCGGTGCCGCGGCTGAAGACCATCCATAACGGATTGGACAGCTCACCGATCCGCAGCACCGGTTCGATTTTGTCGCCGTCAAAACCGTTGCGGCACGTGTTGGCCCGCGCCACGAACGAGGTTAGCGGCATCATCGCGAAGCGATGGTTGAAGAGCATTTTGATCCCGTGGCTATAGTGGGAATAGGTGACGAAGTCGTGGCCGTGCTGGAACCCGTGTGAGCGCAGCAGTTCCTCCGTATTGCTGCCGGTTTGAACGCCGACCCGATAGCCGCTGTCGCGCATATCCTCAAGTGAGCCCGGATCCTTGATCTGGCGGTCGCTCAATCCGAAAAAAACACCTCATAGGGGGACACTTCCCCGACCCAAATAAACTTGTCTTCGCGCTTTTTCGTGCGTGATAGCGAAAACATCAGAACATTGGGTGATTCGGTGGCGATCTTGATCGCCCGGCGCCACGGCACGATCTCGATGGCGGTTGTGGTCAAAGCCGTTTCTTCGGCCACTCGATCGATGACCAACTTGGCCAAATCGGCGACGTATCCGCGCGCCGCACCGTCTTTGGCGAGCTGCAAGGGAACGAACTCCGGGGCGACAATACGGATTCGTGGATCGGGCTCCGAGGCGAACGGAGCGAGAGCCGCTGGTGCCGCCAAAGCAAAGAGGCCCGCCAACAAAAGACGATGAAGGTTTTTGCCGGATAGCACCACCGACCTCCTGCCCACTTGTTCAAACACGTCAACCGGACTCGGCATCAGCATGATATTTCCATGGGGCGGCGTTCGTTCATATCTTTTTCGACCGTAAGCTTCTTCTGTCTGTCACTTGTTCGCCACTGCAGCTAGGCATAACCTGTGTCTCGGGAAAAGCGGCGGACCGATATGGGCACGAACATCGACCTCAGCGGATTACAGGTTCTCGTTGTCGACGACGAAGACTTCTACAGGAGTCTCATCGTCCGGCTGCTCAATTCCCTGGGCATTGCTGACATCACCGAGGCGGCCGACGGGGCCGCCGGTTTGCAGGCCCTCGAAGGGGGCCGCCCCGATCTCGTCATACTCGACGTGATGATGGAGCCAATGAACGGCCTGAAGTTCCTGAAGGCGGTTCGAATGGGCATGAGCAGCGCCGCTCGCGACCTTCCCATCATTATCCTCACCGGATCGTCCGACGAAGCCGTCATGGGCGCGTCACTGGCTCTCGACTGCGACGCCTTCGTACAGAAGACCGATGGGCGCGACGTGATCGAGGACCGGATCGTCCGCGTGACGTCGACGACCCACGAGGTGAAAGAGGCGCCGGACTATCAGCTCGTGAGGCTTCCCGAGGTCGCCGTGCCGGCCGCGTCCGGAGAGGCGGCGAACACGGGCGGCCAGTCCTCCGCCAAGGGCCACGACGTCCCCGTTTACGAGGTCGAGCCCGGCGCCGTTCTCGATAGCGACCTGCTGACACCGGAAGGGCACTTGTTGTTGGCGGCCGGCACCCGTCTCGCCGCCCGTGACATCGACCGCCTGTGTGACATCTCGGAAATCGTCGACCTGCCGGACCTACGGATCCGGACTAAAACGTTTCACGAAGAAAACCGCCGCTAACCCCCCGGAGCGGACCTTGGATAAGCCGCGCTTAGTGGATTAGCACCTGTAAACACGCTGGAGGTCGTCTTTACCTAGGCCAGAGCGCGGTTTGAGGATGGAACTGCGACCAGGCAAACCAGAATGCCTGATGGCTACCAAGATCAGCACCATCTGCACCTACAGCTTTTATGCCACCGGCCTCAAGTTGCAGACGAACATTTTCAAAAGCAATCTCATCGCCTTTTTTCAATGCCACGAATGCCTTGCTTCGCTGAAATGCCACCGGTTTACCAGACACCGTTATAACGCCAATGATGTCTTCATGAACCGGCAAACGTGGATCAACATCACCGACCGGAAATATCGGACCATTGGCATCCCGGCCATTGCGAAAATCAAAATCGCGACCAAGTGCGAGCTCTTCGACCAGCACGGTTGTTTCAGGGTGTTCTTTCTTCCACCGACCCCAGTCGGTGGTAACGACACTGGCTTGCTTCAGTTGCAAATTTTTCTCCGCCAGTGGCCCCGTCACCGCGTTGCCCAAAAACGTATCGAACACCGAGTAGGTATTGACGTCGTACATCACCTTATTGGACCGGATCAAAAGTCCTGACGTGCGCAGTATGGGCCGGCCAATTCCCTCAGGCAGTTGGTCGGTGAAATAGGCCTGCGCCGCACCGCACAAAGTACAATATGGAATCCCGAGATGCCTTCCGCCGAGTGTATCGTTGACCATCTCGCGTACTTCCATGATGCGTCGCGGATAGGCTCGGTACTCACCGTTTAACCCGATGCCAAAAACGATATCGTCGTCTTTAAGCCACGTGGCATCTTTTGCCGTACTTACTTTGGGGTTGTCCGCTGCGGGAATGCAATTGCACAGATTATCTGTCGTATCGCACTTGCGGTCGTCGATCAGCACGCCACCCCATGAAACGAGCCTCCAGTCGATTTTTCCCTCAACGAAGATCTTTTCCCAGCCAGGCACAAAACTCGTGAAAATGGCGCGCTTTGCCCGCAGATAATCCGGGGGTGCCGGAATATCCCATGCAATGAGATGATCCGTTACCACTCCCCAATGGTTTCCATTTGGCGACTCAATACCCAGCAACTTGTAGGCAGCATTGGCAAGTTCGGCGTTCAACTGTCGCCCGGGGACAAACCGCATCAAATCGGCGATGAGCCAGACAATTCGAGGATCTTTTGACTCGACGATTTCGCGCAGGGCTGTCGTCTGAGCCACCTGCCAGCTCGATTGCGCCATGCTGTCGATAAAGGCCACCGTTATCGCTGACTGCAGCGCCTTGGATAGTGAGCCTTCCGGTACTGCTGGTGGTTTGCCGAATTCCTCAATCACATAGTCTGGCAGCGGTGCCTTACCCTGGGCTCGCAGATCATCTGACCAAAACAGTGAAAGCGTAACGAAAGACGCAATTAAGAAGATGCGTGATTGAAAGCGACTTGCGGATGCCATAGCCGGACCTTTCGCATTCCTATACATTTCCATGTTGCACAAGCCGGAAAAACGGTTGCCTGAGCAACTCGCAGCGCATAATTCAGAAAGAGCGAGCCTCAAACGAGGAACAGAACGCACCGCGTTTTGATATAGTGCTGCCACAGCTTTCTGCGTTGCCAATCACGATTGCATCAGCATTTGGTGAACAGTGGCGGCGGAATTTCTCGCGGACATGGCAGGGCGTTTCGCTGCGCATAATCGCTCTGAATGTCCGCGCTTACCTCACAGAAGATTTTTTTCGCAACTGCCGCGAAAGTCCGCTTATGGCTAATACCGGACTTCACGGCGAATGAAGCGAAACGTCTCCGTCTGGGGTTTTCCGGCCGATGATGTAAGACGGTCGCGACGTCTGGTTCGATGGTTCTCGCTTTCTATGAGAACCGACAACCAACCGGCAACGAACGGACGTTGATGCCCGTTCACAGGGCAATGTTACAATTTTGCGGCAAATCCATATTTATTTTAGTAAAATCCCAGCCTCTGAAAACCAGTCACCCAGGAGGACGGGAAAATGGGCACGCGGGACAAGAAGTCGCGGCTGAAGAAAGAACGGGAGGCCATCAAAAAGGCCGTGGTCCACGAGCACCACGCCGAAAAGAAAAAGCGCCGGAAAATCAACAACGAACTCTACGAAAAGGAACTGTCGGCTCTGCAAGTGGAGTTGGTGAAGCTCCAGGAGTGGGTGAAATACAAAGGCCTCAAGGTCGTCGTCATCTTCGAGGGCCGCGATGCGGCCGGCAAGGGCGGCGTCATCAAACGCATCATCGAACGCCTTAACCCGCGTGTATGCCGTGTCGAGGCCCTGGGTACGCCGACTGAACGCGAAAAGACCCAGTGGTATTTCCAACGCTATGCCGCGCGCCTGCCGGCCGCCGGTGAGATCGTTCTGTTCGACCGCAGCTGGTACAACCGGGCCGGCGTCGAACGGGTCATGCATTTCTGCACCGAGGAAGAGCACACGGAATTCCTGCGCTCCTGTCCCGAGTTCGAGCGCATGATCGTCCGTTCCGGCATCATCCTCATCAAGTACTGGTTCTCGGTCAGCGACGAGGAACAGGAAAGGCGCTTCCAGGCCCGCGTCGGCAACCCGATGAAACGCTGGAAGCTGAGCCCCATGGACATCGAATCCCGCTCGCGCTGGGAAGCCTATTCCCGGGCCAAGGACGAGATGTTCGCCTTCACCGACATCAAGCAGGCGCCCTGGTACGTGGTCGATGCCGACAACAAGAAACTGGCGCGCCTCAATTGTATCCAGCACTTGTTGGAAATGATTCCCTACGAGGATCTGACGCCGGACACCATCGAGCTCCCAGAACGGACGGAAGCCCGGGGTTATATCCGCCCGCCATTTTCCGATCAGACGTTCGTTCCCGACACCTTCGGTACGGTGCGTTCGATCATCAGGCCGCCCAAGGAGAAAAAGAACGGCGATAAAAAGGCCAACAACAAAAAGAACGGCGGCAAGAAGAACGGCGAAACAAAAGCCAACAACAAAAAGAACGGTGAACCGAAGGCTGAACCCAAAAAGGCTGCCGAATAAAAACGGCCCTTTTCAGCGACTTCGTCGGCCCGGCCGATCGCTGATCGCCCTCACAGTACAAGGAGGGACCGGCCCCTTGCGGGGCCGGCGAGTTTGACAGGGAGGAAGAGATCTGACCGAAGCGGCGTGAACTGAGCTGGGAGAGAGAGGGAGGGATTCGCCGCCTCGATCGTCTCCATATAACCAGCATCGGCGCTATTTTTCAGTGACCGCCGTCACACACCGATAAGAATTGCGAAACAGCCAATCGAAGCCGGTTTCGAACTGGACCCCCTCTGTCCAACAGGTAACATTGGCGGCCTGTGATCAGGGTTTTGGACGAAAGGCCGTCGGTGATGCGAATGGACAGGAAGGGCGTTCCGTGGAAGAGCCGGCGCCGGCTGGCCGCGCTTTTCGGCGCGGCCCTGGTGGTGGCCGCTTTCGATACGAAGGCCGACGATCGCCATGCCGGCTATTATTATCCGCCGCCGGAAAACGTCGAGACCTACCAGGTCCGGGTCCGCACCCTGCCGGGAATGAGCACCAAGAAGCGGGTTGCCTTCGTGATAGCGATGTCGCAGCAGCTCCTCGAGCGTCCCTATCCGCCGCCGGTGGCCATTTTCGCGAAAGGCGAAAACAAGGAAAAACTGATCATCGTTTCCAGTTCGTCGGGACGGCTCGATACGATCTACCGGGTCCGCGCCTATCTCGCGTCGCTCACGTCGAACGCACGGCTGACCCCCATATTCAGGGAACTCGGCATGGAGGAAACGCTGACGTTCTTCGATCTCTTGAAGATGATCGGATTCGAACGGATCACCGTGTCGGACGGAGAGAGCTTCACCCACCAGGTGCGGTTCGAATAGACCCGACCCGCATACCTGCGGGCTCATGGCCCGGCACCATCAATCCCGGCGGTTCCCGGAGGATCCCAAGGCTGCGCTCCCGCCGATAGGCCGGCTCCCTGAAACGAGGTATGCGCGGGATCGATACGAGCTTTGACGGCGTTTCAAGTCAATGACTTGCGTCAATGCGGGCCCAATAAAGGACTCTCATAATTGGCCTATCCTAGAGTAGGAAGGAGGTTAAGAAACTGACACCCCCGACCATTCCAACAAGCAGTTCGCTTGGCTAGGTTGAGGCTCAACATATATCGTTGAGCGGTGCGAGAAGCACCCACAGAGGGAAGCCCCGCCGTAGTTGCGGGGCTTTCAGTTGCCTGAAGAAGCGAATTCACCGAACGGCGGGATTTTCCGCCCGGTCCCGTTCAACGCAGACTGGACAGATTGGCGATCAGCGCGTCGTTTTCCTCGCGGATCGCGGTCGCAATCTTATGGGCGACGTCCTGATCGGCCTCGGGGCATTGCAATGCCGCATCGACGGCCCGGTGTTTGCCTTCGAGCATGGCCCTGATCACCGCCTTCTCGATGATATTCTCGACTTTCTCGACCTGTTCGTCCGTCAACGGCGAGACGAGAATCTCGTTGATCGCCGACGTCGCGTCCCCGGAAATTTTCCGCAGCCTATGCATCGAACGTAACCTCCCTAGTGTTGGCCCCCTTCGCCGGCGGGGCAACCGCCGCCAAGGGGTAAAGTTACCATCGCACGGATTGACCAAAAACCCAAAATCGCCCGGCGGAACGCCGCATCGAAATTGCCGCACCCGATCGCGTCAACAAGTCCTGACGGCCCGCGAATGCCACCTCTCAACCAAAAGCCGAAGATTTTGCGGATAAAACAATTTCAACTTATCAGGTGTCCGATCAAATACTGCGCATACTTCTTTTCCCTGCTTGCAAAAACGCCAAGTTTCGCGCGATGTTAAACGCCGGGGAAGGGCATCATCGACGCCTCGACATGAAGTTTTCGCACTGATCGCCGGTTGATCCAGGCTGGGCGTTGGTCGCGCGAAACGATATCGGATGATGAATTCACCTTTTTGGTTTGCGGCACAATGAGGTCACGATGGCAAAACAAAATTCGGATAGCGGCTCCTCGGATTCACAGGAATTGGAGCAACTGCGGGCGGTGTTCGATACGGCTATCGACGGCATCGTCGTCATCGATCAAACCGGCGCCATCAAGTCCGTCAACGCGGCCGTCGAGAAGATCTTCGGATATAGCGAGGACGATCTGGTCGAGCAGAAGGTCAACAAACTGATGCCGAACCGGTATTCCGCCGAGCACGACGGCTACCTGCAACGGTATCTGGAAACCGGTGAAAAACGGATCATCGGGCGCGGCCGCGAGGTCGAGGGCCGGGCCAAGGACGGTACAGAATTCCCGGTCGATCTCGCCATCAGTGAGTTCACCATCGGCGGCGAGAAACGGTTCGTCGGGGTGGTTCGGGATATTACCGACCGCAAGGAAGCAGAACGTATCATCGAAGCCCAGCGCAAATCGCTGCTCGAACTGTCGACACCGGCCATACAGCCCTGGAATGACGTCGTCCTGATGGCCCTGGTCGGCGCCATCGATACCGAACGGGCGTCGGGCCTGATCGAACGCCTGCTCGAGACCATCTCATCGAGCGAGGCTCGTGTCGCCATCCTCGACGTCACCGGCGTTCCGGTCATTGACACCAACGTCGCCCGCAACCTCCTCAAAGCCGTCGCCGCCGCCAAGATGCTGGGCGCCGAGGTCATCCTCACGGGCATCAAGCCGTCGGGCGCACAGACCCTGGTCCAGTTGGGTATCGACCTCGACACGGTCAATACCAAAGGCTCGCTTCGCGCCGGCGTTGCCGAGGCCCTTCGCATCACCGGCAAGAAGCTGGTCGCGAACGAGTCCGACTAGATGAAAATCCCCATCCTGAAACTGGGCGGTATTCTGCTGACCTCCCTTCAGGAAGACCTGACCGATCGTGACGTCGTCGACCTGCAGGAGGATCTCCTGGACATGGTCAACCGCGAGGAGGTAACATGTGTGGTCATCGACGTGATGGCGCTCGACACCATCGATTCCTATCTGTCCAAGGTCATCTCCGAAACGGCGTCGATGGTCGGCATCCTCGGTTGCGACATCGTGATCTCGGGCATCCGGCCGGCCGTCGCCCTGACCCTGCTCGACCTCGATACCGAGCTTGTCCGCGCGCGAACCGCCCTCGATCTGGAACAGGGTATCGAACTCCTGAAATCGAGGGGTTAGGTATCGTTGTGGCCGAAACCCGAACGGAAATCGTGGAAATTCGCGTCGATGAAGACGTCGCGCGGGCCCGGGAAATGAGCCGCAGCCTCGGCCGCGAGATCGGTTTTTCCGAACCGCAGCAGGTCCGGTTCACGACCGCCGTCTCGGAATTGGCGCGCAACGTCATCAAATACGCCGACTTCGGGGCCTGTCGTTTCTCCACCTATTCGGACCAGCACAGAAGCCGTATCGAGACCGTCGTCGAGGACGAGGGTCCCGGGATCGAGGATATCGACAAGGCGTTGGAGGTCGGGTTCAGTTCGGCCGGCACCTTCGGCGCCGGTCTGCCCGGCGTGCGAAACCTGGTCGACGAGTTCCGGATTTCGTCGGCGCCCAATGGCACGCGGGTTCACATCACCATGTGGGGCACGAACAGGCGATGAGCTTCGGCGCCCAGAAGAGAGCCTTCCTAGGCGGCCGGTTTTGCGGGGACCAGTGGGCCGTCTGGGAAGAGGATGACCGGGCCCTGGCCTGTTTGATCGACGGGCTCGGCCACGGCGAAGACGCCGAGGTTGCGGCCAAGGCGGCGCTCGCGTATGTCGGCGACAACCTGGCGGAATCGCTTTCCGATATCATCGTCGGCTGTGACGCCGAGATCCGCGGCACGCGCGGCGTCGCCATCGGGCTGGCGCGGGTCGACCGAACCAGCCAGGATTTCCGTTACGCGGCCGTCGGCAATACGCGGGCCGCAATCATCGGCATGGACGAACAGTACCTGGTCGGCATTTCGGGTATCGTCGGCGCCGGTATTCGAAAACCCTTTGAAGAGACATTCCGTTTCGACCGTCACCAGACCCTCGCCATGTGGTCGGACGGGCTGGCCGAGACCATCAACTTCTCGCCCTATCGGAGCATGTTGCGCGGCGACCTTCAACAATTGGCGGAAGAGATTTTGGCCGAAAACGCGGTCGAGGACGACGATGCGAGCCTCGTCCTCTATCGCAAGATTTGAGGTCCCGGGCGGCGTCGCCGAAGGACCGGAAAGGCGGAAGCAAACGTGAGGAACCTGTCGCTCAAGCAATACACGATCCTGTCCGCGGCTCTGCTTCTGCTGGTCGGCGCCATCGTCGTCGCCGGGTTCATAACGGCGGGGGTCCGGGTCGACGAAATCCGGGATGCCTGGACGTCGCTGCAGTCGACCCGGCCGGAACGGGCGCGCATCGAATCGTCACTGCGCTCGGCGTTGGGTTACGGCGGCATGATCCACAACTTCAAGAACCTGGTGCTGCGCAAGGAATCGAGATACCTCGAAAGCACCCAGGAAAAGCTCGGCTTGGCCCGCGCCGCCATCGTCCAATACCGCGGTCTCGACATCGACCGTGACGAGAAGGTGGCATTGGACGCCATTATCGAGACCCTGGACTCCTATGAGGCGAGCATATTGAACGTCGGCCTGATGGCCATGCAGCGGGCGAGCGCCGTGGAAATCGATGAAAACGCGCTCGTCGACGATGGCCCGGCGCTACGCGGCCTTGATGAAATCCGCAAGGCCGCGCTCCGCCATCACCTCGGCCAGGCCGGCGACGGCAACAAGGCGATCCTCGTCGCCCGCCTGCGTTCGGCCCTCGGCTACGGCGGCATGATCCACGCCTTCAAGGATTTCGTGCTGCGCCGCGACATGCGGGAAAAAGAAAACGCCGAGCGCAAAATAGCAGAAGTCCTCGATATCATCGCCGCCTTCAAAAGGCTCGGTGCGACGGAAACCGAAGACGGTGCCCTCGATGCCCTCGAGAAGACCGTGTTGCGCTACCGCAAGGAACTGCACACGACCATCGTCCTCATGGCCGCCGACCGGTCGGTCGAGAACATCGATCTCGCCGTGCGCGTCGACGACGGCCCGGCGCTGACCGCCCTCATGACGCTCGACCGCGAGATCGCCCGCCAAGCGGCGCTCAGGACCCGCGAGGTCGAGGACGCCTTGAATTTCGTCGAACGCATCGGCATCGCCATCGTCATCGGCACGTCGCTCTTGATCCTCGTGCTCCTCACCGTTTCCGTATCGGCCCTGCAGACCATCGTCATCAAACCGGTGCGCACCATGACCCGCGTGATGAGCAACCTGGCGAGCGGCGATTTCGCCACCGAAATCCCGGGTACGGACATGTCGAACGAGATCGGCGAGATGGCGCGCGCAACCGCCGTCTTCCGCGAGGCCTCGATCCAGCGCATGGAGGCCGATCGGCAACTGGCCGACGCCCATGGCATGATCACCGAAAGCGTCCAGTACGCGAGCCGCATCCAGCAATCCCTGCTGCCGCCGCCCAACGCCCTGGACGGCCCGGTCAGCGATCATTTCATCGTCTGGCAGCCGAAGGACGTCGTCGGCGGCGATCTCTACTGGGTCAAGCAGGACAAGAAAGGCTGCATGATCGTCGCCTTCGACTGTACCGGCCACGGCGTCCCCGGCGCCCTGATGACGACCATCGCGGTCAGCGCCATCGACCACGCCTTCGACGAAACCGGCGATCCGGCCCGCCTGATCCGGCAGGTCCATCAGCGTGTGAAAACGGCCCTCAACCAGGATTCCGACGAAGGGCTGTCCGACGACGGACTGGAAATGGGCGCCTGCCTGGTCGAGAGCAAGCGCGGACGGCTGACCTTCGCCGGCGCCCGTTTCGAGCTCCTGATCTCGCACCGCGGCACCATCGATGCGGTGAAGGGCGACAAGGCCGGCGTCGGCTACCGGCGCTTCCCCATGGACCAGAAATTCAACAACCACGTGATCAAGCTCGAGCCGGGCATGACCTTCTTCATGTTCACGGACGGGATCACCGATCAGATCGGCGGCGAAAAGCGGCGCATGTTCGGCAAGAACCGGCTCAAAAAAACCCTCCTCGGCTCCCAGGGATATCCCCTGGCCGAACAGGGCGAGAGGCTGCTCGAAACCTTCCAGTCCTACCAGGACGAGGAGAACCGCCGCGACGACCTTACCGTCATCGGCTTCCAGCCCCTCGCCTGAGGACGGCGGCGCCGGCGGGCGGCAGGCTCATTCCCCTTCGGTCTCAATGTGGATCGTGCGGCCGCAATGTTTGCAATGAACGGCGTCCGGGTCGTGGCGCTTGAGGCCGCAATCGGGGCACTCGTAGCGCACCTTGGCCGGCCGGAAGATGGTCTGCAGCAACCGCAGGAACAAGGCGACCCCGAACACCATGATGATAACGGCCAAGAGCCGCCCGCCGCTGCCTTTCAGCGTCACGTCGCCGAAGCCCGTCGTCGTCAACGTCGTCACCGTGAAATAGAGCGCATCCACGTAAGTGGTGATGTCCGGATTGACGTGGACCTGAAAGACAAAAACCAGGGCCGTGATGACGAAGACGAAGACGACCAGGTTGATGATGCTCTGGATGATCTCTTCGTTGCGCTTGAAGAATTTGAACCGGTCCCTGAGGTCGCGAAGCACATGGTAGGAGCGAATTAGGCGCAGAGCCCGGAGAACCCGCAGGAAAGCCAGATTCTCGACGAAGGCGGCGGCGAACAGGGTCAGGATGACGAGCAGATCGGCGAGCGTCACCAGATTGAGGAAATAGCGCGACTTCTTGGTCGCCACCACGTACCGGGCCCAGAAATCGGCAAGCAGAACGACTCCGATCACGGCGTCGAGAAGCAGGATCCAGCGCGCGTCGGGCAGCATCGACGAGACGATGAAAAAACAGATCGTCACGATGTCGAAGGTCATCAGCCCGTAGCGGAAGCGCTCCGAGGCGGGGTCATGGCCAAGGTAGAGATGGCGCAGGGTGGCCTTCAAGTTCATGGGGCACGGCTCGCGTCGACCTGTCCGTCCTTTCTAGCCCAGGGACAACGCATTCCGCTTGATTTAAGTCAACGAGAGAAATGAGCCGATGTGTAGAATGTCTAGCGTCGCAACGAAACTTCCCAGCAGTTTTCGGGACGATCACCAGCGCATGACAATCAATGTAGGTTGAGGGCCGTGCAACAAAGTCGAAAGAGCAAGATCATCGAGACTTCGGTTCTGTTTCAGGGGCTCTCGAATTCCGGTCTTGGCGGCATCCTGGAGCGGTGTCGGGAAACCGGGCTCTCTTCAAACGAATACCTGTTCAAGGCCGGACAGCCGGTCACCCGGGTCTATCTCGTGCTCGAGGGCGTGATCCAGCTCTACCGCGGATCCGACAACGGCAAGCACGCGGTTCTCGGCATTCGCGAACGCGGCGATGTTCTCGGCGTCACGTCGGCCCTGTCGGACAGCGCCCATTACTCGACGGCGAAATCCGTCGGCCGTTCGCTGACCTTGACCATCCCGCTCGATGTCTTCGGTGAACTGGTCGGCCTCGATCCGGCCCTGCCGCAGCGCCTGCTCTGTCACGTGGCCGGCAACCTGCATGACATCTCCGAACACATGGAGCGTCTGCAACTGCTGCAGACGACGGAGCGCCTCGCCAACTACCTGTGGAAGATCGCACCCGACAAGGGCGGCATGACCGAGATCGTGCTGCCCTGCGAGAAGGGCCTGATCGCTACTTATCTCGGCATGGAGCGCGAGAGCTTCTCGCGGGCCCTGAAAAAACTGCGCACCGTCGGCGTCAACACCAAGGGCCGGCGCATCCAGATCGAGGATCCAGACGCGCTGAAGCGGTTTTCCGCCAACGCCGCCTGAACCCCGCCTGAACCCCGCCTGACTCAACCCACTCCCTCAGCTCGATGGCGCCTGCAATAGGCCGGCTCGGTCGATGGCGTCAATATGGCGGTTCAGGAACCCGACGATGTGATCCTGCTGGACCGCCCTCAGGTCGTCGCGGGCGAAGAGCTTGATCCAGCCCGGCAACACCCGTTCGCCGATCGGGTATTCGATCTCGTTTTCGATGTGATGGCGCTGACCCTGCGAGGTGGCGTGAAGCACCTTAGCCGTCATCGGCTCGCCCGTGACATCGACCTCGCCCAGCGCCTCGCCGTGCACGTTCCACCGGGCCGCATCGAGGATACGGCATGTGACCGGCCCGGCATGGACCAGGGCGTTGAAGGTATTCTGCTCAAAGAGCAGCCATTCGTCCTGCTCAAGCACGACGTCGCGCCAGCGCTCGATGAAGGGGCCCGGCCGGACGATCAGGAAACCGGTGTTCAGGTAAGCGCCCGAGCGGTCGCTGCCGAAGCCATCGATCAGCCTCTCGAAAGGCGCGAGATCGACCCCGAGGGCGGTGAGCGCGTCGATGAACCCCTGCAGCGTCCGCGCGGGCACGTCGCCGCACGCCGCTACCGTCTGCCCGGCCGCGGCCATGTCGTCGACGATCGCCGAAACCGCCGCCGCGATCGGCTGCAGGAGAACCATGTCGGCGTCGAGCCAGACCGCCGCGTCCCACTCCATATCGCCGAGAAAGTCGAAAAACCCGGCCTTGCGCGACCACGGATGGCCATGGCCGCGCAGCCGATCCGGTACGGGGAGCAGAAAACCGGCGCCGTCCCAGAAGGCCCGCTCCCCCTCGGTCATTCCGAAGTCGCAGACGCTCAAGGTCTCACCCGGCATATGGCGGGCGAACGAATCGACCAGCATGCCGGTGTTGAGGAACCGGTTGGCGTCCGTTCCCGTCACGTATCGGATATCCATGGTCGAACCGACCCTCCGCTAACCAGACCGCACCGACCGTGTTGGCAGCAAACGGCATTTCGTTCAAGATCATCCGAGGGAAACAAAACAACAAGAAACGGGGACTTTCATGGATATCGGAAACCTCATCGCGCGCCATGCCCGCTACCGGCCCGACCACACGGCCTTCGTCATCGGTGACAGGCGCTTCTCCTTCACCGACCTCAACGCCGCCGTCAACCGGCTGTCGAACGCGCTCTTGGGACTCGGCATCGGAAAGGGCGACAAGGTCGCCACCGTGCTCAACAACTCGGCCGAACTGGTTTTCACCTACTGGGCCGCGGCGAAGACGGGGATCGTCATCGTGCCGGCCAGCACCATGCTCCAGGACTCCGGCCTGGCGACGCTGCTCAACGATTCCGATTCGGTGGCCGTCATCGCCGATCCGGCGTTTACGGGCGTTCTCGAGACCATCCGGGGCGACGTCCCGGGCATCGCCGACGGGCGCATGATCATCACCGGCGGCGGCCGGCCCGACGGCTTCGCCTCCTTCGACGATCTCTTCCAGACGGCCGGCGACGGCGAGCCGCTCGACGCCAAACTCACCGATGGCGACGTCTACAACATCATGTATTCGAGCGGCACCACCGGGGCGCCCAAGGGCATCGTCCATACCCACTACGTGCGCGCCAACTACTGCACGATCTTCGCCTCGGCCTGGCGCATGACGCCGGAAAGCGTCGTCCTGCACGCCGGCTCCATCGTCTTCAACGGTGCCATGCTCGATTTCATGCCGTGGATGTTCATGGGCTGCACCTATATTCTCCATCAGGCCTTCGACGCCGCCGCGGTTATCGAGGAAATCCACCGCTCGAAGGTCAGCCATATCATCATGGTGCCGTCGCAAATCACGGCGCTCCTCAACCACCCCGACTTCGCGCCCGAGAAGCTCGAAAGCCTGGAGATGATCCAGAACGTCGGCGCGCCGCTGCTGCTCGAACACAAGCACAAACTCAACGACTTGCTGCCGGGCCGCTTCTACGAACTCTACGGTCTGACGGAAGGTTTCATGACCGTGCTGGACAAGCACGACGCCATCCGCAAGGCCGGTTCCGTCGGCGTGCCGACGGCTTTCTACGAGATGAAGATCATCGACGACGACGGCAACGAATGCGCGCCCGGCGAGGTCGGCGAGATCTGCGGGCGCGGGCCGATGATGATGCCCGGCTACTACAAGCGCCCGGACCTGACGGAGAAGGCCATCGTCGACGGCTGGCTGCATTCCGGCGACGCCGGCTATGTCGACGAGGACGGTTTCCTGTTCCTGGTCGACCGCATCAAGGACATGATCATCTCCGGCGGCGTCAACGTCTACCCGAAGGACATCGAGGAGATCGTCATCCAGCACCCGGACGTCATCGAGGTCGCCGTCTTCGGCGCGCCCGACGAAAAATGGGGCGAGATCCCCATCGCCGCCGTCACCGCCGCCGAAGGCACGAGCGTCGACGCGGCGGCCCTCATGGAATGGACCAACGAGCGGGTCGGCGCCAAGTTCCAGCGCCTCCGCGACGTCGTCGTTCTCGACGCTTTCCCCCGCAATGTCGCCGGCAAGACCCTGAAGCGCGAGATCCGAGACAATTACGTGGCGTCGCGGGGGTGAGACCGATATTCCGGTTGTGGCGGCCTCGGGCGCCGGCATCTTCCGGGAAGCGGACGAAAGGGGGATCCGCGAGGCGAATAACGGCTGTCCCCCCGAAGGAGACACTACGTTTTTTCCATCAATTCCCTAAGTGGAGACTTCGTGCCCCAAACCATCTAAGTCGTGCCCCAATTCATCGAAGTATAGAGACTTCAACGTCAAGGAAGCCCCGGTCCTCTTTTTGAAGCGATGGCGTGGGATGAGTATCAATAGAGGAAGCCCGACAAAAACTAATGCAAAAATGACCGCCAATTGGAGCATTTCCCAAGCCTCAGAAAGGTCTTGCGGACTAAAGGAATTCGCTGGATTGAATGAAACAATTACCGCCAATAACAAGGTCACGAGGGCTACGGGTATTCCCTTAATAATCAAGACGAACCATGTACCCCATGTAACAATGCGCGAGGAGGCGACTATAAGAAATATCCGTTTCCGCGACGTTTGAAATTCGATTTTGGTGGTCGGGGCATCGGGATAGGGAAACGGCTCCTTCCATTGGAAAGGCCCCCTGAGCGAGACTCTAGAGGCAAACCAAAAGGATGGGATTAACACCGCCAAGGCGAAAACTATGGCGAGACCCAGGCTTATTAATTCTAGTAAAACGGCCAGGTAGGCGCCGAACAATACTAGAACGATGAAGGGAGCAATTATTAACCTTTTGGGCGAAAGATTGGGTTCGACTTGCCGGATGAACCAATCTTCGAACCCCCTGAACTCTTCTTCGTTGAGAAGATACACCTTTCCGCGTCCTCGAACTGTTCTCTGGTCGACGGCGAAATTGCCGTCCTCTCTCCTATAACTCATGGAGATTAATTGCATTTGGATAAAACTATTCACTAAGGGGTGGGGTTTTTTCATTTCTCGTTCTTACCACGGCATTAGGACAACTTCGATTAGATGTCCCGCCCCTGCGCCCTCTAGTGGCAAAAAGAATTATCAGCGATTGCTGAGCGCTCAAGCAACATATGTCTGCATGTGGGATGTTCCCGAGATCCTGACTGCCCGGGTGCTCACAGGGGCAATTGGGGCCTGCCTTGCTATCGCAAGCGGACGGGATTCGAAAGGTCCGGTTCCCGGCGGCCCACCCCCCATTATCGGACATGACTGTAGCAACTGATTGAAAGCCGAACCGCAACGTCTTAGCCGGTCAAGGTGCCGTGGCCATCCGAAAAATAGCCCTACGGCAACTTCTGCGGTATTAGACTATCCGCGATGCACTTAGGCCCCAGGATGATGGTTGACATCCGAGATCAGCAATTTCTGTTTCCTCTGGTGAGGACGTTGGCATTGCTCATCGCCTTCTCGGTTGTCGTTTTGCCCTGCCCAACGATCGCTGATGGCCTTAAGGATCCTCCACAGGGGATTGGTGACAGACTGCTGAAGGAACTCCTAAGACGAATACGCCTTCCCGGTGAAGAAGAGTACCGGCACGCCTGGTCCCTGTATCGAAAAGGAGAGAACGAGGAGGCGTTCAAGTGGTTTCTCAAATCCGCCGAAATCGGATTCGATGAAGGACAAATCCAGGTCGCGCATTTCTACGCTGATGGAATAGGTGTGCCCAAGGATTACACCTTGGCAGCCTACTGGAACGGCGAAGCCGCCGCTCAGGGAAATCCAAAAGGGATGTACAATCTCGGGCTGGCTCACATGTTGGGCGAGCCTGGAAAACCAGACTACAACGCGGCCAACGACTGGTTTATGAAGGCCGCTAAGTTGGGGCATGCCTACGCGCAGTACAACCTAGCGCGGAATTATGACGAAGGGCGAGGAACCGAAAAGAACCTTGATGAGGCGGCGATATGGTATCGAAAAGCGGCGAAACAAGGGTTCGCGCCAGCGCAACATGCGCTTGAGATCTTTTACTCCAACGGCTGGGGTGTCCCTCGGGATTATGAAAAGGCCCTTGAATGGACCCTGAAAGCGGCTCGTCAGGGTTTGGTCTCCGCGCAGGAAAACGCGGGTATTCTTTATCAAGGTGGGTGGGGAACGGCTCCGGATTTTTGCGCGGCGGCAAAGTGGTTCGAGAGGGCCGCAAAGCAGGGAAGCAAGACAGCTCAAGGCGAGTTGAAAAAGATCACGGATCGCGCCGAGTGTGACAGCGATCCGGTACTACAACGGAGAATCCGCAGTTCTGGCGCTTCATTGGTTCGACCAACGCTTCGCGACCGGCCCGACCGCGATATTTGCAAGACGCTCGTGTATCAAAACCCTGATCACATCAAGGAAGCGGAGCGACGAGGTTTGACGGAAGAAAAATGTCAGGCGATCCTCGGGAACTAGCCTTTCGACCAAATGAACGCTTTGCATCTGGCGACCATTTCGGAAATACCCCGACAGCACCGTCAAGCTTGCCACGATGTCTGCAGGTGGGATATTGCGGCCCATCTGCGATCCCGACAGTGACGACCGTTTTAGGACACGAGCGGCCATCTCGCCGCCGGTGAGAGCTTCGCCTTAGGGCACAAAACCATAAAACCCTATCGTCATTCCCGCGAAAGCGGGAATCCAGCAGGCGGTTGCCTGGGGCCCCGCTTTCGCGGGGTGATGGTTGGAGGAGGCCGCAAAAAGCCGCCTATTCGGCTTCCGCCATGTCCTTGCACCGCGAATACGAAATCTCTTGACATTCTAAGCTTATTTTCCTATAAATAGAACAAATCATAAACATTGCTGCCGTATTCAGCCCTTTGCGAGGCCCCCATGTTCGAAACCGCCGACAACCCTCTTCATGACGATACCGAAACAACTGCCTCCGGCCACCCCCTCAACGCCCGCCAGGAGGCCTTCTGCCAGTTCTATGTACGCGGCGCCAACGCGGCCCGCGCCGCTCGTCTGGCCGGCTACGGCGAGGCCGGGGCGAAGAACCAGGGCTACCGGCTGCTCCAGGAGGGCCGCGTGCGCGACCGCCTGGAGGCCCTTCGAGAGGCGCTGCGCGACGAGCGCGACGCCCGCGAGCGCGACTGGATGGAGAGGCTGGCCGAGATCGGCCGCCAGGCCCTGGCCGAGGGTGCGCTCCATCCGGCCATCCGCGCCATCGAGGCCGAGGCGCGGATCGCCAGGCTCGGCATCGGTGCCAAGGTGCCCGGCGCCGGCGACGAGGAAAAGCAGGCGGCGGAAGAGGCGGAGATCGCCGAATGGATACGCCGGGGCGAGGCCAATATCGCGCGTTGTCTGGTGTCGATGGCGGACGACGACGCATGACGACCGGGGTTTTCCGTGGGCGGTCGGACAAAGTCGTCAAGGGTCGACATAATCCGCCGAAAGGCCCCGCCGTCCGCGGCCTTCATAACGGCGAGAGCAACGGTGTATCAGGCGGCGTCGATCGTTTCGGCTGCCCCGCTGCCGGCCGCGCCGGCCTCGCCTCCGAGGGCATCGCGCATGTGCTCGACGAAGGCCAGCACCTTCTTCGGCGTGCGCCGGCGTTTCGGGTAGACGGCGCAGATATGGTTGATGACCCGGTCGAGCTGATCGGGGAACAGCGGCACCAGGGCGCCGCTCTTCAGGTCGGGTCCGATGATGACATCGGCCAGCTGGCAGATGCCCCAGCCACCCAACGCCGCCTGGCGGATCAGCTCAGCCGTGCTCGCCGCCAGATTGCCCGAGACATGGAGGCTGTCGGTCCCCTCCGCGCCTTCGAGCTCCCAGGTGTTGAGCGCCTCGTTGGTGGAAAAGGTCAGGCAGTTATGCAGGTGCAGCTGGGACAGGGTCTTGGGCCGGCCGTGGGCGGCGATATAAGCCGGCGACGCGCAGATGACGCGCCGGCTCGGCGCCAGTTCGACGCATTCCAGGCCTTTGGCCGATACGCTGCCGATGCGCAGCGCCAGGTCGATGCCCGATTTGACCAGGTCGGGAATGACGTCGGTCTGATGGATCTCGAGCGAAATCCGCGGGTGCTTTTCGAGAAAGCCGGTGAGCACCGGCATCATCGTTTTCTGCGACAGGATGTTCATGCCGACGATGCGCAGCGTGCCGCTCGGCTCGGCGTGGATGGCGGTCGCCCGCTCCTCGGCTTCGGCGATCTCCTCGAGGATATTGCGGCAGCGCTGGTAATAGTCGTCGCCGACGTCGGTGATCTGCAGGTGACGGGTGTTGCGGGTGATCAGGCGGACGCCGAGCCGTTCCTCGAGGCCGGTCAGGATCTTGCTGACCGAAGACGGGCTGCGCCGGAGCGCGCGCGCCGCCGCCGACAGGCTGCCGGCTTCGACGACCCGCACGAAAACGGCCATTTCCTCGATTTTATTCAACCCCTGGTCTCCCCTCCTGTCGCGGACACGGATAGCCAATCTGTGACGAACTGTCACGTCGTTCTTTATCCATATGGCAATTTTTTCACAACTGGCCTTGGCCTAAGATCCGGAAAGCGAACGGCTCCGGTTTCGATAGGGCGAACCCGGGCGCCGATGGGCAGAACAAAACGAGGTAGACGATGGATTTGGGACTGAAGGGCAAGGTGGCGCTGGTTACCGGCGGCTCCAAGGGGATCGGGGCCGGCGTGGCGCGGGTTTTGGCCGAGGAGGGCTGCACCGTCCATATCGCGGCGCGCTCGCCGGATGACCTGCAGGCGACGGCCGAACGTCTGGTCCGGGAGACCGGCGCCGCGGTGGTTCCCCACGCCTGCGACCTCGCCGACAGCGGGGCGATCGCGGCGCTGCTCGCCGAAACCGGCATACCGGACATCCTCGTCAATAACGCCGGCGCCATACCGGCCGGCACCCTCGAAGCGGTAGACGAGGCGCGCTGGCGCGACGCCTGGGACCTCAAGGTCTTCGGCTATATCAACATGTGCCGGGCCGTCTGCGCCGAGATGCGGACCCGCGGCAGCGGCGTCATCGTCAACGTCACCGGTTTCGCCGCCGAACGCACCGATGCCGACTATATCGCCGGAACGGCCGGCAACGCCGGCCTCAATGCCTTCACCCGGGCCCTGGGCAGCCGCAGCCTCAACGACGGTGTCCGCGTGCTGGCGGTCAGCCCCGGCGCCGTCGAGACGGAGCGCCTGGTCGGATTGATGAAAACCCGCGCCGAGGCCGAATTCGGCGATCGGGACCGTTGGTCCGGCTACCTGGCCGCCCTGCCGCTGGGCCGCGCCGCCACGGTCCGCGAGGTCGCCGACACGGTGGCCTTCGCGGCGTCGGAACGGGCCTCTTATCTGAGCGGCATCGTCATCACCGTCGACGGCGGCCACGGCGCCAACAACGGCAGCTTCACGTGACGGGCTTCGGCAAACATGCAGCGCTCGTGGTCTTCCTCATGGCGTCGGCCGGCCCCGGCACCGCCGAGGCCGGCGGCAGCGAGGAGCCGGACCCCTTCGCCCTGCCGCAAGCGGCCCTCGGCGCGATTTGCGCCGGCACCGATGGCGACTTATCCCCCGATTGGCCGGCCGTGGCGGCGCGGTTCCCCGGTGCGCGCTGGGCGGATCCGGCCGAGCGGCCGCTCCGGGCCGGGTTCCGCCGCATCGAGCGCCGGCTGACCGTCGACGGCGCGACGCGGCTGACCTTCCGCGCCGTCCTCCGCGACACAGCTCTGGCCCGCCTGACCATCGAACTGGATAGCCGGGTCGCCGGCGCCCTGCGCCCGCGCTCGATGGTCCTCGCCGGTCCCGATTGTGCGGCCGTTCAGGGCCGTGCCATCGGTTATTCCGACGATGGTCTGGCCCGCCGGGTCACGGTGTTCGATGCGACGCTTGCCCGCGCGCTTGGCGCCGAACCCCTCAATCCGGCACCGCCGGAGGGCAGCGACCCGGGTGGCGTCAGCGTCGCCGTCATCGATTCCGGTATCGCCTATACGCGCCCCGACATCGCCGCCCGCCTAGCCCGTGACGAGAGCGGAATGATAGTGGGTTACGACTATTGGGACATGGACGCGCGGCCCTTCGACGCCGACACCTCGGTCTCCCCCTTCTTTCCGCGCCGCCACGGCACCCTGGTTGCCGACATTCTGCTCGGCGAAGGGCCGCCCTTGCGCCTGGCCGCCTACCGCTACCCGCGACCGGATATGGACCGCTTCACGGCGCTCATCGGCAACGCCGCCGGGGCCGGGGTTGCGGTGGCGACGCTGGCCATGGGCAGCAACAAGGCTGAGGACTGGCGCGCCTTCCGCGCCGCCGCCGAAGCCCATGGAAGCATCCTGTTCATCGTCTCGGCCGGCAACAACGGCCGCGACATCGACGAGACACCGGTCTATCCGGCCGCCTTCGACCTCGCCAACCTGCTGGTCGTCACCTCATCGACGGCGGCCGGCAGCCTCGGCGACGGTGCCAATTGGGAGGCGCGTGCCGTCGATATCGCCGTGCCGGCGGAAGCGCTGACGGCCCGGGGACCGGCCGGACGGTCGCGGCCGGTCGCCGGATCCAGTTTCGCCGTGCCCCGCGTCGCCGCCCTGGCGGCGCGCTTCAAGGCGGCCCATCCGCGGTGGACCGCGTCCGACATCAAGAAAGCGATCCTCGGCCTGGCCGGGCCGATGCCCGCGTCCGAAACCAGGCCGGTCCGTTTCGGTTGGATCGCCGACCCGGCTGGCGTCTCCGTCGAATAGCCGCGTGCCGGCCGTCTTTGGCCGCGGCCCCATGCGTTGCCCTATGACCGCGATCACAGTAAGAGCCCCGAAGATGAAATAGAATGCACGCTCAGGAAAGAAGGTCCGCTGCATCTCCAGAACGGAGACGATCATGCCGATCACGCGACACCAACCCGAATGCTACTCGGCCTGGCTGCACAGGCACTGCGCCGGCGAATGGGACATGAGGATCGACCATCCGCATCCGGAAGGCGAGACCGTCACCTACTGCTTTCAGCGATCCGAAGACTACGAGAACTTCAAGACCATGCTGCTCGAGGACACGATGACCTAGAGCAGTAGGCGGGTGCGTCCCCGGCGGGTTGGAGACCGGCCCTGGCGGGCTGCCGCCGGGGCGCCTCCGCCCAACCGCTGCCACCGGGAGCGGACTGGCTCTAGATCGATTTTTCAAAAGCCCAAACGTTGACGGTCTGGGTTGTCCGGCCCCCACCGTCGCAAAGCGGCAACGTCATACACTGAATGGGAACGTGGTTGCGGTCCTTCCAATACCACATGGTGCCGGTAAACCAGACCGGCCCGCGCCACAGCGCCGACAGCTTGTGAAAAAGATAGAACTGATCGAACAGATGTGACGGCGTAAACGATTCATCGCGGATCGACTGCCCGGTCGGGTCGTTGCCGAAAAACGCGACGGCCTCGACACCGGCCATGCGGACCCGGAAGTCATACAGGTCTCCTTCTACATCCGACAGCACCAGATTGCGCCACAGGTGGTGGAAGTCGACGGGATCGAAATCCCGCCACGACGGCGCCCAGCGTCCGCCGCGCACGCGGTCCCAGTGCTCCTTAAACTCGGAGAACGAAGGCGCCGGTGCTGCGCGGTCGATGCTGGCCTCGAGGATCGTGATTTCCGCGGCCATTCTTTTGGCGGCGTCGCGGTCGAGGAAACCGGTCATCGGTGTCTAGGCCTCCCCGCCCCCGGCATTGCTGTTCTCAGCCATGGCCGAAAAATAGTCTGTGAGTTCCTGACGGTCATCGCTGGCGTCTTGAATGCTGAATATGTTGGTCACGTCATCGCCGTCGTCCGATAAAGGCATCCGCAGGATGTAGTGTTGGCGGCGGGCCCCGGATCGGACCGTGATCAGGGTCGCGAACAGGCGCGGCTCGCGGACTTCGACGACAGTTTGGTATTGGAATAGGATATGTTCGCGGAAGGCTGCGGGTTTGACGTCGCTGATGGTCCGGTTGCTGAGTTCCATGCCGTGCACGTCGCCCACAGCGGAGCCGTAAAACCGGTACCGCGATGCCTGGAGGTCGGCACCAAGGTCAAGGACGATGCAATTGGGAATGACCGACGTGGGGAGGTCCAACAATTCGATATCGGACCAAGATGGGGCGAAACGAGATCCGCGCTTCTTTTCCCAATACTCCATAGCTGCGGAAAACGCCGGGACCGGGTTATCCGTCCTCGCTACCTCGATGCAACTGTAAAGGCCTTCGGTCAAACCGATGTCCGCCCTGCCTGATGTCGCGACCTTTAGACGGTACTCCCGATCCGTCGGCGAGAACAAGCTCGACGCCGGCGTCCCGACTTACGACGGATGGATAGTGCCGGACGAACCGATGACGAAGCCGCCGCCCGACACATCGATGAAAGCACCGGTGACGAACGATGCCTCATCGGACAACAGCCAAACAATGGGCGCCGCAACTTCGTCGGCCTCGGCCGTCCGCCCCATGGGGATCGTCGCGGCAATGGCGGCCGCCGTTTCGGGGTCATTCAACTGTGGCGTCATCGGGCTTTTCGTAAAGCCCGGCCGGACCGCGTTGACCCGGACGCCGTCGCGCGCCAGCTCCCGGGCGAGCCCCTTGGTCATGCTGTCGACACCGCCCTTGGTCGCGGCGTAAACGAGGCTCCCAGGCCGACCGCCGGTGGCGGCAGCCATGGACGAGACGTTGACGATGACCCCGCCGGCACCGCCCCGCGTCGTCGACATGCGTCGCGCCGCCTCGCGGCAGCAGTAGAGCGTGCCCAGGAGGTTGATGGCGACTAGCCGGTCCATGTCTCCGGGATCCTGATCGGCGAGCGCGCCTTTCGGCCGGGAAACGCCGGCGCTGTTGACGAGCGCCCAGGGAACACCGAGTCCGGCCTCGACCGCGTCGAACAGAGAAGCGACCTGACCGGCCTCAGAAACGTCGGCGGGGAAGACCGCCGCCTTGCCGCCGCCGGCTTCGATTTCCTTCACCAGCTCGAGCGCTTCGGCCTTGCGGGAACGGTAATTGACCGCTACCCAGTAGCCGGCGGCAGCCGCCCGACGTGCTGTCGCGGCGCCTATGCCGCTGGCGCCGCCGGTGATGAGCAGGACCTTTGGCATGCGCGAGACTCCTTCGTGCCAACCCCGGTATTCAACAAAACAGGACCGGTGCGTTAACGCAATGCTAAGTGCCCAAAAGGGATAAGAGGACGGGATAAGGAAGAGATGGCGAGAAGCGGCTCCAGCAAAGGCGGAAACGACGAGCGCTCGGTCGGGCTGCGCGTCGTTCTGGCCGCACTCAAATGGGGCGCCACCTTTTTCACCTGGGCGGTCATCATCTTCACCCTCCTGGCCGGCTGGTACTATCTCGACCTGCCCGATGTCGACGAAGCCCTGGAGGCGACGCGGCGCCCGACGGTCACCCTGGTTTCGGCCGACGGTCAGGTGCTGGCGGCGCGCGGTGATCTCTACGGCATCCCGGTCAATCTCCGAGACTTGCCGGCGGCGTTGCCCAACGCTGTGATGGCCACCGAGGATAGGCGGTTCCGGGGTCATATTGGCATCGATCCGATCGGCGTATTTCGGGCAACCGTGGCCAATGTCCGGGCCGGGAGGATTGTCCAGGGCGGCAGTACCATCACACAACAGGTTGCCAAGAACCTCTTTTTGACTCCGGAACGATCACTCAAGCGCAAGTTTCAGGAGTTGATGCTGGCCTTCTGGCTGGAGCACAAATTCTCCAAGGACCAGATCCTGACCATTTATCTCAACCGCGTCTATCTGGGCGCCGGCACCTATGGGGTCGATGCCGCGGCCCGGCGCTATTTCGCTAAGCCGGCGGCCCGGCTCTCGACCTATGAGGCGGCCATGCTAGCCGGGCTCCTGAAGGCGCCGAGCCGCTACAATCCGGCCGCCAATGCGGATGCGGCCCACAAGCGGACCCGCCAGGTCCTCGCCAACATGGTCGCCGCCGGTTATATGACCCAAGCCCAGGCCAAGGCCGCCGAGACCAACCGCAAGCGCCGCATCGCAGCCAGGACACGGCGTATCGGCCGCCATTTCGCCGACTGGGTCTTGGACCAGGTACCCAGTTTCGTTTCGCCGGGCGACCGCGACGTTACAGTCATCACGACGCTCGACGCCGAACTTCAACGCTCGGCCGAGCGGCGCCTCGAGCGTCTCATCGCCAGCCAGGGCGCCAAGCGGGGCGCCGACCAGGCGGCCCTCGTCATGCTCGGCGCCGATGGCGCGGTCATCGCCATGGTCGGCGGGCGCGACTATGCCAAAAGCCAGTTCAATCGGGTCACCCAGGCCCGCCGCCAGCCGGGCTCCGCCTTCAAGCCCTTTGTCTTTGCGGCCGGCCTCGAAGCCGGATTGACGCCGGAGACGGTCCTGGAAGACGCGCCAGTCGATATCGGCGGCTGGACACCGAAGAACTTCGATGGCGGTCATGCCGGACCCCTAACCCTGTCGCAGGCGCTGGCCAACTCGGTCAATACCATCGCCGTCAAGGTGGCAAGGAAAGCCGGTGCCGAGAAGATCGTCGAAACAGCCCGGCGCTTCGGCATTACCAGCGAGTTGGAGCCCGACCTTAGTCTCGCGCTGGGCACCGGTGAGGTGACCCTGATGGAGTTGACCACCGCCTATGTGCCTTTCGCCAACGGCGGCTTCGCGGTCTGGCCCTACGGAATCCGTGAGATCCGCGACGGCTCGGGCGGCACGCTCTACAAGCGGGAAGGGTCCGGCCTTGGCCGCGCCACCCACCCTGCGCGTATCGCCGCCATGAATTCTATGCTCGCCCGCGTCATCACCGAGGGTACCGGCAAGCGGGCGAAACTGGCCAGACCGGCCGCCGGCAAGACTGGCACCAGCCAGGATTTCCGGGACGCCTGGTTCATCGGCTACACGTCCGATCGTATCGCCGGCGTTTGGTTCGGGAACGACGAAGCGAAGCCGACCAAAGGTCTGACCGGCGGTAGCCTGCCGGCGCTGCTGTGGCGGGACGTGATGACGGAATCACACCGCGGCCTGGCCGTCCGTGCTCTGCCGGCCGAAACCGCCTACAAACCGGGCGTTCGTCCTGAAGGAGCGCCTCCGCCAGCGAAGAAGAAAGGCTTTTTCGAGAGCTTGATCGAAGTCTTTTCAGACGACGATTGAGCTGTGGTTGGAACCCTCTGATATTCTTAAGCTGTTTCGGTTGAGCGGGTCAACCAACGACGTCGACGAACGTGCCTAGCGGTAAGCTCGATGTGCCGAACCCGCTACTGACCCGGGCCAAGAGCTGCGACGAAACGGTGGCGCCGCCGATAAGGCGCTGCAGGGATTCGATACGCTCGAAACGTTGTCCGGCATTGACGATGGCCAGTTCGACACGGGCCAGGGCATCGTCAGTGCCGCCATTGCTGATCAGGCTGAGGTTCTCAAGCCCAAGCCCGGCGCTGTCGAGCGGCTGCGGCGCGACCGTTATGTGACCGCCGAACTGGGTCGTTTGCAGGCGCAAAGCCGAACTGCGGCTCGATAGCAGGTTGGCGTTGCCGATCGCCGAGGCATCGACCAACCTGTCGATCCTTTTCAGCAGGATCCGCGCCTGCGCCTGAATATTCAAAGCGGACACACGGGTTTCATAGCTACCGCCGGTAATCAGGCTGGTCTCGGTTCGTACGAGGGCCGTTTTACCGGCTAATTCGACCGCCGATTTGAGGAAATTGAGGGCCTCGACGATCCCTGTTGCGGCGTAGGCGGCGTCACGGACCAGGGTATTAGAGTTGGCATGGTTGAGGGAAACCAAATTGTCTGTTCCAGCTGCCGGTGAAATGCCGACCGGTGCCGCCGTTTCGCGTTGTTGCAAGACCGACGTGCCGAGGCGCGAGCGGAACACCGAACTCAAGGTACGTTGGCCGCTGACAGCAAGAGACGCGGACGATACGGAAGCGACCGAGTCAACCATGATCGTAGAACCGGTATCTGCGCATCCCAACAGGATAGACCGGAATCACCGCTCCCGACAAATCTGGTGCCGAGAAAATGGTGGAGCCGCTCGGTTTCCCGTCCTATTGCTCCGCGCCGTTAGGTCGAATAACCGGTCGTCAACAACCGGTGACGCAATTACCGCTGCCGTCGAACTCCATGGTCCGGCCGCTCAGCGGCAGGTGTACGGGGACCTTGCTGGCCTTCTGGAAAATATCCGTACGGGTGCCGGGAACGACCTTGCCGTCCTTGGTCGCTTCCTCGTTGGCGTGAGAGGCGATCGCCGAGTTGGGTTTGACCAGCTCGTTGATGACAAAGGCCGCTTCCGTCGGTCCGGTGGTGAACGTATCGCCGATGTTCATAACCACCAGTTTGGCGCCGTAATGACCGCGGACGACCGTATCCTGTTCGGCGGTGATGCCCGTATCGCCGGACAGGTAGGCGACGAGGCCGTTGGAGAATGTCAGCACGTAGCCGGTCGGCGGGCCCACGTAGGCGGTAATCCCGGCAGCTTTCATGGAGTCGCCGAGTTGGCCGCCGATGAAGGCCGGTGACAGGCCGTTGGAATGGGCGGCGGGGACGGTGGTGATCTTGACGCCGCCGATCTTTTTCGAGGCACCGAAGCGGACCAGCATCGAGTCCTTGGGATTGCCGCCCAAGGCTTTCAGTTTACCGGCGAAGAAGCGAGGCATCTCGCTGCCGGTGACGATCTTGGCCTTCTTGGCGAGCGCGATGTTGACAGTACTGGTGTTGGGCGCGGCGTTGACCGAAAAATCCGGCTTGCCGCAGGTCCCGGCATTGACCGCCTTGGTGTGTTTGTCGCCGATGTGATCGCCGTGCACGTGGCTGACAAGAAGCGCGTCGATCTTGCCAAGGCGGGGGTCTTCGGCGCCGGCGACCGTGCGCCCGGCGTCGTATAGGATGCGGGTGCCGTCCGGGTCCTCGAAGACCATGGCCCGGTCGAGGCGGCAGAACTCACCGTCCTGGCCGCCCAAGGGCGTCACTTTGACATTGGCGGCATCGGCGGGCGCCGGCGCCGAAAGCACCAACGCGGCAACCGAGGCGGCCGCCGCCCGGCAGACATGTTTCATGGACTCCTCCCCTCGTTCGATTCGGAACCGGGACACCGCAGGTGTAATTTAGTTTTCCACGGCCCGGCCAAGGTGCTTTTCAACACGCCCGACAGCATGGCATGGGAATTCGCCCTTAAATAGATGAAATATTGACGATGGACTTGTGCCGGCAGTGAGGCCTGCGGGCCGGTGCACTTTGCGGCGGGGTGGTGTGCCCCGGCCGCCGGACCGGTTCTTCTAGGCCGGGCCGGCGGCCGAAAGGCTAGGTATTTTGCAGAATCTGAATTCCGGCAACCAAACCGATCGCCAACACGCTCAGTACGACGGCGATGATTTTCTCTCTGGTTGACATGCTTCCCTCCTGGCTCGCCGCTGAGAGAGCGGCGGTTCATCACTAAACGGCCGACCGGGACGTTCCTGTCCAATAGATGCAAGCGGGTCCGTTGCGGCCGAATGCCCGAATAAAGGCTGTCTCAAATGATCGGCGGACCGGTCGAAGACGGTTTCGGGCGATGATTTGCGGAGAAAAGATCGGTAACGCGCCCAGCACGAGAGTTTGCTGTGACCGCCAGGTCCGCGACCACGTAATTCTGTACGAGGACACCAGACCTCTCTGTGTGTCTTTCATCGGTAGTGGTCCGGTTTTCCTCTTTTTCACAGACGACCAGCGCCTGCTCGGGAAGTGAAGCCGTCTGGTGGCCGCCGGCGTAAACCAGGGCGGCAAGAAAAACAACGGCTATTCGGACGGACAAATTGGCTAGCGCCGGCATCGTCTCTCGAGGTGATCGTGTATCCAATGAATCGGTCGACTGCCCCATCACCGACGATCACCAAGCCTAGCGGAAAGGCCTTGGGGCGCCAACGGGGGTCAGAGGCGAGTTATCCCAGACTTATCCACATCACGAAGGTTCAATGGGACCGGATTCCCCCATGCTGCGGGAAATCCTATATGATCGAAGTGTCTTCCGATCACCGCCGATGCGTTACATAGGCGCCGACCGTCAGCGCCCGGTAATAAAGTTGCGGTGGTTCGAATTCGGCAGTTTCGAGGAGTTCACGGAAACGGGCCTCACTGACGAAGGGCAACTTGCTCTCGATGGCGCGATGACCCTTTTCCTCGTCTTCGGGATCCATGCCGGTATGCAGTTTCCAGCGGCGCCAGGCGGCCATGATGCGTTCCAGGTCCTCGGAGCCCCTTTCGCCCTGGATGTCGGCGATGGCCAGGGCCGCGCCCGGCCTCAGGCGGGCGGCCAATCCGCCGAGAAAACTACGCTTGCCCCCGGTTTCCGCCATGTCCGGCAGGAAGTGCATGACCAGCAGCGAAAGCGCGCCGTCGAAGCGAAGGTCGTCGGCAACGGCGTCGATGCTGCCTTCGACCAGGGTGACGCGGTTACCGATACCCGCCCGGGCGATACGCCTTTCGGCCTCGCCCAGCATTTCCGCCGAAGGATCGAAGCCGGTGAATCGCCATTTCGGATGCAAACCGGCCAGGACCTCGATCTCGCGGCCGAGACCCGCACCGGCGACGAGGATCGATGCCTCGTCGCCGAGGAGTGCCCCCAACACCACGCCGGTCAGCTCGTGAAGGATGTCGTAGCCGGGGCAGATGCCGCGCACGTTGGTTTCGTAATTAGCCAGGCGGCGGCCCGAATAGGCGGAGAGCGGCTTACCGGTCACAGGGCACGGCCTTTCCACGGGATCAGGGCCGGAACCCGGTCGCGGTAGTCCCGGTAGGCATCGCCGTAGAGGGCGATCAGGCGCCGCTCCTCGAAGCGCGTACCGATCACCAGATAAAACGATGCCCACATGGCCATGGCCAGCCCCAACTCATCGCGCACACCGCCCCACAGGATCAGGCGGGCACCAGCATAGAGGGGGTGGCGGACGAAGGCATGGAAGCCCGTCACGTGGAGCGGCTCATGCGGTACCGGATCGAAGGGCAGCTCGCCTTCGCGGATCTGGGTGATGCCGAGCAGGCGGCCGAGGTCGTATTCGCGAAGGGCTAAAAGCAACACCGCCCATCCGATCATCGAACAGATGAGCTGAACGGTGGCCAAGGGGGCCGGGCGGTCGAAGGGGATGCGGGCGTCGAACAGCCAGAAGCCGAACCCGAGGACCAGGCCGATCTGCAGTGCGGCAACGATGTTATAGGTTATCCGATAATAGGGACCGGTCCAGGCACCGACGGATCGTTTGACGTTGCCGTCGGACAGGCGGCTATGAGTCCAGCCGAACGCGGCCCAGGCCAGCATGTAAAGGAGGTGCAGTTGCCAGCCGGGGGTCTCGTCAACGACCACCATCATTCATCCGCCGGATGGTATCCGAAGTGGAAAATCCGTCCGCCAACTTGGCCAGAACCACCTTGCCGCCGCCTTTTTGTACGAGGTCAGCGCCGACGACGGTGTCCACCGTATAGTCCGCGCCCTTGACCAGAACATCCGGTTTCAATATCTCGATCAACTCGAGCGGCGTATCTTCACCGAAGATGACCACTGCATCGACCGTTGCCAGGGAGGCGACAACGGTGGCCCGCGCGGCCTCCGACTGGATGGGACGGTCGTCACCCTTCAGGCGCTTGACCGAATCGTCGCTGTTGAGTCCAACGATCAGCTTGTCGCATGCCGACTTGGCCTGGTCGAGCAGGGACACATGGCCCGGATGCAGAAGGTCGAAGCACCCGTTGGTGAAGCCGACCTTGAGCTGTTGGCGGCGCCATATTTCGGTACGCTCCCGCATCTCGGGCCCGGTCATCACCTTGGCTTCGGCCCTGGAAATGTCCTGATGGTGCAGGGTCGCGATCAGTTCCGCCATGTAGACCTTGGCGGTACCCAATTTGCCGACGACGATGCCGGCCGCCGTGTTGGCCAGTTCGGCGGCTTCGGCAAGCGTTGCGCCTGCCGCGAGTGCCGAGGCCATGGCCGCGACCACGGTGTCGCCGGCGCCCGAGACGTCGAACACCTCGCGGCCCTCGGCGCGCAGGTGTTTGACCTTGCCCTCGGCGGTCACCAGGGTCATGCCGTCGGCGCTGCGTGTCGCCAGGACGGCACCGATGCCGTGGTCCTCGATCAGTTTTCGTGCCGCCGCGACGACCCCCTCGTCATCGGCCGCTGCCTCGCCGGAGGCGTTCCTCAGTTCGTTCAGGTTGGGCGTCACCAAAGCGGCGCCACGGTAGCAGGAATAATCGCTACCCTTGGGGTCGACGACGGCCGGGATGTTGGCGGCGGCGGCGAGTGCGATGAGGCGGGCGAGGACGGCATTGGTCAGGACACCCTTGCCGTAATCCGAGAGAACCATGGCGCCGCAACGGAGCAGCGCCTTCTTGGCGTTGTCGATCACGGCATCGGCGACATCGTCCGAAATGTCGGCGACCGTTTCCTGGTCGGCCCTCAGTATCTGTTGGTTTTCGGCGAGATAGCGGGTCTTGATCGATGTTTCCCGCTCGGTATCCGCAACGATGTGATTGCCGATCCGGTCGGCGGCGGCCAGCATCGTCCGAACCTCACCGGCGGCGCCGTCGTCTCCCATCACCGAGACGAATTCGGCCTTGGCACCCATGGAGGCGATGTTGTTGACGACGTTGCCCGCGCCGCCCAGCATCGCCGCCTCATCGGTGACACGAAGCACGGGAATAGGCGCCTCCGGCGAGATCCGCTCGACACGGCCCGAGACGAAACGATCGAGCATGACATCACCGACGCAAACAACGCCGGCGCCGGATAAGCGCTCGACAAGGGGAATCAGGGAGCCGCCGTCACTCATACCAATCCGAGCTCCCTCTCCAGCGCCCCGCACAACATATGCCCCAATGTGATGTGCATCTCCTGGATCCGAGACGTGGTCGAGGAGGGCACGACCAGGTAGGGGTCGGCGAATTCGTTCATGCGCCCGCCGCCCTTGCCGCCGAAGGCGGCCGGCGTCAGCCCGAGTTCGCGGGCTTTGACCAGGGCCCGGATGACGTTTTCCGATTGGCCGGAGGTGGAAATGCCGATGGCGACGTCACCGGCCCGGCCCAGGGCCTCCACCTGGCGGGCGAAGATCTCTTCGAAGCCGAGGTCATTGCCGCCGGCGGTCAGAGCCGAGGTGTCCGTGGTCAGCGCGATGGCGGCGATCGGTGCCCGGTCCGAGACATAGCGGATGGTCATCTCGGTGGCCAGGTGCTGGGCGTCGGCGGCGCTGCCACCGTTGCCGAAAAACAGGACCTTGCCGCCGTCTCGCACACTTTCGGCGGCCAGTTCGACCAACCGGGAAAACGGCTCGAGGAGTTGAGCCCGCGTCGCGGCCAGGGCCTCGCCATGTTCGTCGAATTCACTTTCGAAGTATGCGCTGATGTCCATCGGTGTTGTCCTTGTCCCGGCGTCCGTCAGGCGTCGCCATCGATGAGAATACGCTGGCCGTGGCGCAACGAATCGACAACGGCGAGCGTGGTGGCACTGGTTTCGATCATTTCCGCCTCATCGATCGGCGCGGTCCCGCCCGTCATGACGGCATCGACGAAGGCCTTTATGGCGAACCGAAATCCCTTGTCCTGAACTTTCTTCTCGGAAACCGAGGGACCATTGCCTTCGGCATTGAGGCGGCGGAAATCCTCGATCACCCAGTTGCGGCCCTGGCAGAATACCTCGTAGCGCTCCTTGCCGGCGGAAGAATCGCCGGAGGCCGTGTACAGGATGGTCGCCAGGGACCCGTCCGAAAAGCCGATTGAAACGCTGACATCGTCGCAGGCGTTGCCCGGGGTCAAAGCGGCTTCCGCCTGCACGGCATGAATGGGCTCGCCGGTTAGGAACCGAGCGAAATCGACGAAATGGCAAACCTCGCCCAAGATGCGCCCGCCGCCTTCTTCGGCCTGATGGACCCAGTGATCGCCGGCAATGGCGCCGGCGTTGACGCGGACCGAGATCACCTTGCGTCCGCGTCGCGTGGAGAGGTCATCGCGGACCCTTTCGGCCATCGGCGCGAACCGCCGGTTGAAGCCGACCTGGAAGAAGACGCCGGACCCGGCCGCCGCGCTGTTGCGCGCGTCGATCACCCGGTTCAGTCCGTCCCAATCGAGGCTCAGCGGCTTCTCGACCCACACGGCCTTGCCGGCGGCCATCGCCCGGGCGGCGAGGTCGGCATGGCTGTCATGGCGCGTGGCGATGACGACGGCGTTGATTTCGTTCGATTCGAGAACGGCTTCGGCGTCGGTGGCGGCATTGAGGAAACCGAACGTCCTCTGTCCGTGTTCCGCGGTCTCGCTGCGGGTTGTCACCAGGGTATGCAAGGTCACCTGGTCGATCCGCTTCAGTTCCGGCAACAGGACCGCCTTGGCGAAACTGCCGGCGCCGATGACACCGAGAACACAGCCGCGAATTCCGTCATCCGCAGTCTTCGGAAACGACACCCGCGCCGTTTCCTGCCTTTCCGCGGCGCCGCCCTCGTAGGTGAGAACCACGCCCAGGTGCGGCTCACGTTTCTCGGCGATCATCGCATAAGCGGATTTCGCGTCCTCGAACGGCAGGCGGTGCGTGATCAACGATCCCACGTCGAGGCGGGAACGGCCGGCGGCACCGATCAGGCGCAGCGTCTCGGCCAGGTTCTCGGTCTCCGTCCAGCGCACCCATCCTTCCGGGTATTTGACGTTACGCCGCTCGAACTCCTCGTCGTAACGGCCGGGACCGCAGGAGCGCGAGACGACGATGGTGAGTTCCTTCTTCATGAACTCGGCGTAGGGAAATTCGGTTCCGGTCAATCCGACGAGAGCGACCCGGGCCCGGTCGCGGGCGACGGCGGCGGCGGTCAGGAACGGTTCGTTCGACGAGGTGGCGGCGGCGATGACGACCCCGTCGCAACCGCGCCCGCCGGTCAAAGCGGCGATCGCCGCGTCCGGCGGCCCGCCGCCGAGGTCGTGGGTCGCTTCGGCGCCGAGACTCCGGGCCAGGTCAAGGCGATCGCCGTCATAGTCGAGAGCGACGACGCGCGCTCCCGACAGGCTCAAGAATTGGCTCGCCAATTGACCGACAAGACCGAGGCCGATGACGGCGACGACGTCGCCCAGTTTCGGCTCGACGTTGCGCACCGCGTGGAGCGCGATGGCGCCGAGGGTTCCGAAGCAGGCATCCTCGTAACCGACGCCATCCGGTACGGCCGCCGCCAGGCTGGCCGGGACCACGTTGAGTTCGGCATGGTTGGCAAGACCGGAGCCGGCGACGGCGACTTTCTGGCCGGGCTTGAAGGCACCCTCGAGGCCGGCGCCGACGGCAACGACGTCACCGGCCGCCGAATAGCCGAGCGGCAGCGGTTCGTCGAGCCGGGCCATAACCGTCTGGAAGGTTGCCTGCAGGCCATCGCGCTTGGCCTTGTCGATCACCTTGCGCACCAGGTCGGGCCGCGCCTTGGCCTTTCCGGCCAGAGACTTCTTGGCGAAGTCGATGACCATCCGCTCGGTACCGGCCGAGATCAGCGAGGCGCGGGTGCGGACCAGCAGATGGCCGGGCCGGACCTTCGGTTCGGGAACTTCCTTGAGGGCCAGTTTCCCCGTACGGCGGCTCTGGATCACCTGTTTCATGCGCTCTTTTACCCGCATTTGCACCGCGATTGCAAAGACCTGAACCGATTGAATAATTTGTGCCCGGCGCGGTGCCGCGCTATGAAGCTGGCATGTGCGGGATCGCGGCTCTTTTCGCTTACCATTCCGACGCGCCGCCGGTCGCGCCGCGAGAGTTGAAGGCCATCAACGATGCCATGCGCCGCCGGGGGCCGGACGGCGAGGGCATCTGGATCGATGATGCCGCCCGCGTCGGCCTTGCGCACCGCCGCCTCGCCATTATCGATCTATCCGAGGCCGGCGCCCAGCCGATGAAACTTGCACTCGATGGCCACGACGCCCGCTATTGGATCACATACAACGGCGAGATCTATAACTTCCGTGAACTGCGTGACGAACTTGAGGCCGCCGGCGCCGAATTCACCACCCAGTCGGACACAGAGGTCATCCTCAAGCTTTTCGAACGGCATGGCCCGGCGATGCTGCCGAGGCTGCGCGGCATGTTCGCAATGGCCATTTGGGACGCAGACGAGCGCACCCTGTTCCTGGCCCGCGACCCGTTCGGCATCAAACCGCTCTACTACGCCGATGACGGCCGCGCCTTCCGTTGCGCGTCGCAGGTGAAAGCGCTCCTCGCCGGCGGAGCCGTCGTAGCCGATCCGGATCCGGCCGGACACGTCGGTTTCCTCCTGTTCGGCAGCGTGCCGGAACCGCATACGCTGTTCAGCACCATCCGCGCGCTTCCCGCCGGCCACTGGATGGAGGTCGGTCCGGAAGGCGCCCGGCGGGCACGGCGCTACTACGACCTTGCCGACGATTTAAGAGCCGCGCCCGATGGCGATCACGGCGAAGGCGCCTTTCGTGACGCCCTCGTCGACAGCCTGCGCCATCATTTCGTCTCCGACGTCGCGGTCGGGGTTTTCCTCTCGGCCGGCATCGATTCAACCGCGGTCACCGGCCTCGCCGCCGAATGCCAGGGTCAGGGCCTCGACACCGTGACCCTGGGCTTCGAGGAGTTCCGGGGCAGCGACCGCGACGAAACGGTCTTGGCCGAGGAGGTTTCGCGCCTGTACGGCACCCGCCACCGGACCGTGACTATATCGCGCGGTGATTTCGAGGCGGCTTACGACGATGTCCTCGAGGTCATGGATCAGCCGAGCATCGACGGCATCAACACCTACTTCGTCGCCAAGGCCGCTGCCGACGGCGGCTTGAAGGTAGCGCTATCCGGCCTTGGCGGCGATGAGCTGCTCGGCGGATACGACACCTTCGACAAGGTGCCGGCCTGGGTTGCCAAGGCTTCAGCGGTTCCCGCCCGCGGGTTGATCGGGCCGGTTCTGCGCGCCGTTGCCGGGCCGTTCGTTCCACGCTCGACGAGCCCCAAGGCGGCCGGGTTCATCGAATATGCGGGTACGCTTGCCGGGGCCTATTTGCTGAAACGGGGCCTTTTCATGCCCTGGGAGCTCAACAGCCTCCTCGACAGGGAGGCCGTTCGCCAGGGGATGGCGACGCTCGACCCGTTGCGCCGCCTCGAGGAACTGGCGGCCGGAGCGGACACGTCCGAACGCCAAATCGGCCTTCTCGAAACCGGATGGTACATGAAGAACCAGCTTCTGCGCGACGCCGATTGGGCCGGCATGGCGCATTCCCTGGAGATTCGCGTGCCTCTGGTCGACGCCGCGCTCAGGGCGCGGCTGGGACCGTCATTGTTGCGGCCCGGCGGGCCGACCAAAAGGGATCTGGCCCTGGCGCCGATGCCCGGGTTACCGGCAACCGTGCGCGACCGGCCGAAGACCGGGTTTTTCATACCCGTGGAACGCTGGGCCGCCGAGACGTCGAACGCCGGAACGAGGGCCGACGCCCACGGACTGCGCGATTGGGCGCGGACGGTTTACGAGGCGGCGACGACACCCTTGAAATAGTCGACGGTTTCCTTGAGCCCGTCTTCGAGCGGAATCTTCGGCTCCCAGGCCAGGAGCTCGCGGGCCAGCGCGATATCCGGCTGGCGCTGTTGCGGATCGTCTTCCGGCAACGGCCGCTCCACCAACGTCGATGTCGAACCGGTCAGGGCGATGGTCTTTTCGGCCAGTTCCCGAATGGTGAATTCTCCCGGGTTACCGAGATTGACCGGACCGGTGGTGCCCTCCGGCGTATTCATCAGACGGATCAGGCCGTCGACGAGTTCCTCAACGTAACAAAATGACCGTGTCTGCGAACCGTCGCCGTAGATGGTCAGCGGCTCGCCCTTCAAGGCCTGGACGATGAAATTCGACACGACACGCCCGTCATTGGGATGCATGCGCGGTCCGTAGGTGTTGAAGATGCGGGCGACGCGGATCTCCGTGCCGTGCTGGCGGCGGTAATCGAAGAACAAGGTCTCGGCGCAGCGTTTGCCCTCGTCATAGCAGGACCGGGCCCCGATCGGATTGACATTGCCGCGGTAGGTTTCGGGCTGCGGGTGGACTTCCGGGTCGCCGTAGACCTCGCTGGTCGAGGCCTGCAGGATCTTGGCGCCCGTCCTTTTGGCCAGGCCCAGCATGTTGATGGCGCCGTGAACACAGGTTTTCGTCGTCTGAACCGGATCGTACTGGTAGTGCACGGGCGAGGCCGGGCAGGCCAAGTTGTATATCTCGTCGACTTCCACATAGAGCGGGAAGGTGACGTCGTGACGCATGAACTCGAAACGCGGCCGATCGAGCAGACCCAGGATATTGTCGCGTGTTCCCGTATAGAAATTGTCGACGCAAAGAACGTCATGGCCTTCGTCGACGAGGCGGTCGCAAAGGTGTGACCCGAGAAACCCGGCGCCGCCGGTGACCAGGATTTTCTTTCTTGATTGCATGCGTGTTTCCAATTGCCCAGTCTCCAATCACCCGGCCTCCAGCCACCCGGCCGCCGCCGATCGGCGCCCGAAAGCGCCGCCGAAACTAACACTCCCGGTGGTCTCTGACAAAGGCCTAAGGCGCTCAGGTCTGAAGGAATAAACGATCCGGACCGTCGAGGATAAGGCAGGTCAGGCATCCCCAATAGACGGCGCCCGTATCGATGCCGATGCGGTTGGCGCGGACATCCGGTTCCGGCACCGGGGTGTGCCCATGAATGACGGTGACGCCGAAATCCTCGTCGGACCCGATGAATTCGCCGCGTATCCACATCAGGTCGAAAGGACTTTGATCATCGAGTCCGATGCCGGGCCGGATTCCCGCATGAACGAACAGGTAATCGCCTTCGCGGTGGGTCAGGTCGAGGCCGTCGAAAAACCGCACATGCTCCGGCGGCATGGCCAGCAGCAAGGCCTGCCGTGCTTCGTTGATCTCTTCCGGACCGGCGAAAAACCCTGGCGGTTCGACGCCATAACTCATCAACGTTTCGCCGCCGCCGTTGACCAGCCATGAGTGGGTCCGCGTCTCACCGGTGAGGAAGTCCCCCATGAAGTCCTCGTGGTTGCCCTTGAGCCAGACCTTCTCGAAACCGGGCAGGGGGTCGTCCAGAAACATGTCGATGACGCCGGCCGGGTCGGGACCGCGGTCGACATAGTCTCCGAGGTGAACGACGACCTGGCGTTTCGACAGGTGGTGAGCGGCGTCGGCTTCGATCTGATCGTAGATGTCGCGCAACAGCGCGGTCTCGCCATGGATGTCTCCGATGGCGTAGATACGGGTTCCCGGCGGCACGTGCGGACGTGCCTCGACCAAGCCGCCGGCGCCAGGATCGGGGGCTCCCAGGTCGCTCATGCCTCACTCTCTCAACCCCATAGATGAGTACAATAATACACGGTTCAACAGTAATCTGATTTTAATGGTTCACCGGATACCTTCATGCCATGGTAGGGAAACTCTGCATTGCGGCGTGACGAGGCGAATGCGTGATGGCTGAATGGGGAACGGTCGTACCGGGCGCCCTGGACTCCTCCAACTCGGAGGAGGGCTTGTTGCTGTCGCGTCTGAAACGAATCGAAAACAGTCCTTCCGGCTACTATTTGGTCCATCTTCACCTGTCCGATCTGAAAAAGAACAACAGGCAGCTGCATTTCGTTCAGATCGCATCGCGCACTTTCGACGGCGTCGTCGAAAACCATGACGCGACGCTGTTTCCGTTGACCAATGCGGATCTCGTATTGGTTTGCCGCGATGTACCGGTCGACGACGTCGACGCCGCCGTCGACAAGGTCCGTTCGCTGTTCAGCGAGGATCCGCTGACCGCCATCGACGACACCGGCTTCGAGGACCGCTTCGCCACCTGGTACGACTTGACCAATTCGGAGGACTTCGCGGCTTTTTTCGGCATCGCCGCCGACCTCTCCCTGGAGGCCGAGCGGCGCCAGGAGGAGGCGGCCAGGCTCAAGGATCGCGAGGCGGCGCTGGGCACGCCGCTGGAGCCGAAGAGCCTTTCGGACATCAACAACAAACTGATCCGCGCCCGCGTCGCCGACCTGATGGGCAACCAGGCCTGCCTGCTGGTGCGCTCAGGCGGTGGCGGCGAGGTCGTTTTTCGCGAGCAGCACATCTCGCTCTCCAAGGTCAAGGAGCGTTCCTCGCCGGACGTCAACTTCTTTGCCAGCCCGTGGCTGTTTCAGTTCCTCACCGAAGCCTTGGACCGGCGCCTGCTGTCGATCCTGTCGCAGCAGGAGTACGAGGACGTGGAGGATGCGATCAGCATCAACCTCAATATCGCCACCGTGCTGTCCCGCGATTTCCAGAAATTTCACCAGGCGGTCGGCGAGAAGACCGACAAGGTGGTCGTCGAACTGCAGATGATCGACGTCTTCGCCGATACCAAGAATTACGGCTATGCCCGCGATTCCCTGCAGGAGCGCGGCTACCGCATTCTCATAGACGGCCTCACCGCTTCATCGCTCTACTATTTCGACCCGGCCATGCTGCGCTCGGATTTCCTGAAGGTGACCTGGAACCAGGATCTTGAGGGCGACAATGCCGAGGAACAGATGCTCGAGATGAAGGAAACGATCGCGCGGGTCGGCAAGGAGAGCCTTATTCTGGCACGTGTCGACACGGAAAAGGCGGTAAAATGGGGCCTGTCCATCGGCATCAGCCGTTTCCAGGGTTTTTTCATCGATCGCCTGGCTCAGGTCATCGGCAGCGGCAAGAGCCTGTGAGAGAGGTGGGTTCCAGCACATGGCCGAGGTAAAGGAAACCCAGAGGAACCTGCCGAGCCAGGAGAACCTGCTGCTCGAGTACATCCGGCGCCTTGAACAGCACAAGGAAGGCCGCGGCGTCGTCCACCTGCACCTGTCGAAACTCAGACCCTTCAACCGCCGCGACCAGCACATCCGGGCGGCGGCCAGCAATTTCGATCCCATGGTCTCCGACATGCAGGGCCAGGTGTTCACGCTGAGGAACGCCGACATCTTCTTCGTCTTCAAAGAGGAGGTAAGGGCCCAGGCCGAAACCGTATCCCAGCGCATCCGCTTCCTGTTCAGCGACGATCCGCTAGTCACCGAGGGCGAAGCCAAGGGCGAGGTGTTCGCCGCCTGGTACGATGCGGCGCGAGATTACGAGGCCATCCTGCAGGCGGTCGAAAACCTGGCCCAGGCCGAAAAACAGCGCCAGACCGTGGTCCGCGCCCGCATGGACGCGCGGGCCGTCCTCAAGGCCCGCCAGGAGCAGGGCGAACCGTTGTCGCCGGACGTCCTGGCGCGGCTCGAAACGGCGCTGTCACGGGCCGACCTATCGAACCTGGTGCGCCGGCAATTCGTCTGCCGGGTCGACGCCAAGATGGTCCCGGAAATGCAGTTCAGCGAGTTCTTCATCTCCATCAAGGACCTGCGCGAGACCATGCTGCCCGGCGTCAACGTGACCGCCAACCGCTGGCTCTTCCAGCACCTGACGGAAACCCTGGACAAGCGCATGCTGTCGATGCTGACTAAGACCGACGCCATCTCCATCTCCGGCGACATCAGCTTCAACGTCAACATCGCGACCCTGCTCTCGCAGGATTTCCAGATCTTCGACGACAACATCGCCGCCGGACGGCGCGGCGCCATGATCATCGAGCTGCAGAAAGAGGACGTCTTTCAGAACCTCAGTTCCTACCTTTTCGCCCGCGAGTTCGTTCAGGAGAAAGGCTACCGGGTCTGCCTCGACGGTCTGGCGCTGGACACCATCACCATGATCGACCGGGCTCGGCTCGGCGTCGATCTGACAAAACTCACCTGGCACCCGGAACTGGTCGACGGCGGCGAGGAGGTTCACGAGAGACTCAAGCAGATCGTCAAGGAGGCGGGCGAGGACCGGATCATCATGTGCCGCTGCGACAACCGTGAGGCCATCGATTTCGGCAAGTCGGTCGGCATCAACATGTTCCAGGGGCGCTACGTCGAGACCCTGATCGCCGAAGACGGGCGGCGGCGCGAATTGCTGCGCCTGAAGCGGCGGATCGAGCGGAGCTGATTCGATATTGCTTGCGCGTTGCGCCTACCCGTGACGGCCGACCCTATTTCCCTCGCGCTTTTCGAATAAGCGCCACCACCTTTCTGGCGCTGGATTTCGACCATAAGCCGAAGATCTGAATAGTGGCAGTTGGTTCGCCACCACCAATCCACATTCGCGTAATTTCGCCTGCTTGAACGCGACACGTCACCTGATGGAAGACGACGCGAGAGTGGACAGTAATATCTTGCAAAACGGGCAAGGGAAAAAAGATGAGCCCCGGCTCGGCCACCGACGGACAGTAGAAGACGACGTTCTTGTTGGTAACGACCAGGCGACCGAGACGAAAAGAAGGGTGCCGTCCCTTACCAGATGGAGAATGGCGGCCCCAAAAAGCGGCTAGAAGGTTGGCCAAGAAATCTGAAACAACCGCGGCAAGGACGACCAATAAATTCCCCGGCGAAACAACCGACGGGATATCTCTGGCGGGTTCACCCGTGAACGCCCGGCAATAACCCAGGACGCGCTCGTCCCGATCAAGAGAAAAGGCATATTGGAAATCGGCTATCGCTTCCGGGACCGGCTCTGTCATCGGCTGATTTCGTATCTAATTTGCGGTGCCGAAGGATACTTGAGGATACACAACCGAAACAGTTCTCGGTGAACCTCTGCCAAAAGTAGACAACTCAAAACCTAGCATTATTCCGCCGCCTCTGGACAAGCTCCCGAGATGAGCCCACCTTTCGGCCATGCCTGCGGAATTCCAATCACCGGTCGTCAAGGTCGACGGCCTCAAAAAACACTACGGCACCGTCACTGCCGTCGCCGGCATCGATTTCGCGGTCGGCGCCGGCGAGACGGTGGCGTTGTTGGGCGGCAACGGGGCCGGCAAGACGACGACGCTTTCCATGCTGCTGGGGCTCCTCATCCCGAGCGCCGGGGTGGTCGAGGTGTTCGGCGAGGACATGGTCCGCTACAGGCACCGGGCGCTGCCGCGCATGAACTTCTCGTCGCCCTATGTCGATCTGCCGAAACGACTGAGCCCGCGTGAAAACCTGTCGGTCTACGGGCGGCTCTACGGTCTTGCCGAAACGAAATCCCGCATCGAGGCGCTGGTAGCGGAACTGCGCATGGAGGACTTCATCGACCGGCCGACCAAGACCCTGTCGGCCGGCCAATTGACGCGGGTTGCCATCGCCAAGGCCCTGCTCAACGAACCGGACCTGCTGTTACTGGACGAACCGACGGCATCCCTCGATCCGGATACCGGCGATTGGGTGCGGGGCTACCTGGAGACCTACCAGGCCCGGACGGGTGCCACCATCGTGCTGGCGTCGCACAACATGGGCGAGGTCGAGCGGCTTTGCGATCGCGTCCTGATGATGCGCGGCGGCCTCATCGTCGACGAAGGCGCGCCCGGCGACCTGATCGAGCGCTACGGCCGCGACAACCTGGAACAGGTGTTCCTCGATATCGCCCGCAGCGAAGGTGCCGCCGGCCGGGAGGCGGCACAATGAGCGTCATCGAAAAAGCCGCGCGCCCTATCCACGCGCCCGCGGCTCTGTTCGCCGGACACCGCATCGGCGCCATGATCCTGCGCCACCTCTATACACTCCGGCGTTCCAAGCTCCGGGTTCTCGAGCTCATGTACTGGCCGACCATGCAGCTTTTCCTGTGGGGGTTCATCTCGACCTTCTTCATCGAGCATTCCTCGTGGCTGGCCCGGGCCGGCGGTGTGTTGATCAGCGCCGTCCTGCTGTGGGACGTGCTTTTTCGCGCCAACCTGGGCGTGGCGCTGTCGTTCATCGAGGAAATGTGGTCGCGCAATCTGGGCTCTCTTTTCGTCACGCCACTGAGACCGGTCGAACTGATCGCCGCCCTGATCATCATGTCGCTGGTGCGCACCACCATCGCCGTAGCGCCGGCCGCCGTCCTGGCCCTGCCGTTGTTCGGCACCTGGGCCTTCAGTCTCGGCCCGCCATTGGCCGCCTTCTATTTCAATCTCCTGTTCATGGGCTGCTCGGTCGGTCTCCTCGCATCGGCCCTGGTCCTGCGGTTCGGGCTGGCGGCCGAGAGCATCTGCTGGCTCGGCATCTTCCTGATGGCGCCGGTCGCCTGCATCTACTACCCGGTCGAGACGCTGCCGGCATGGCTGCAGTGGCTGGCCTGGTCGCTGCCGGCGGCCCATGTATTCGAGGGCATGCGCGCGGTGCTCTTCGACGGCGCCTTCCGCTGGGACCTGTTCGCCGCGGCGAGCGGGCTCAACCTGCTCTACCTGGGCCTAAGCGCCGGGTTCTTTCTGAGGATGTTCCGCGTCGCCCGCGAACGCGGCCTGCTTCTACAGCAGGGCGAGTAGCCTCAGTCTTTGTCGCTGACACCGGCCTCGGCGAAGGTTGCCATGCCGCCGTGGCAGTCGGCCGCGGCCCGCAATACGCCAACGGCGAGGGCGGCGCCCGAGGCTTCGCCCAAACGCATGCCGAGATCGAAGATCGGGTTTTTTCCGAGGGCCTCGCTCAAAAGCTTGTGGCCCGGCTCGGCCGACAGGTGGGCGATCTGGCAGTGGTCGAGCGCCCCTTGGCGGGTCGCCTCCAAGGTGGTGGCGGCGGCGGTCGATATGAAACCGTCGAGCATTACCGGAATGCGTTTGAGTCTGGCGGCGACGACGGCGCCGGCGATGGCGGCCAGTTCGCGCCCGCCCAGTCGGCGCAGGAAGTCGATGCCGTCGGTGGCCAGATGATGATGAAGAACCACGGCCTCGCCGACCACTTCCACTTTTGCGGACAGTGTCGCACCGGTGACGCCGGTGCCGGCGCCGGTCCAATCGCCAGCCGAGCCGCCGTAGAGCGCATGGCAAATGGCGGCGGCCGACGTGGTGTTGCCGATGCCCATCTCGCCCAGGCACAACACATCGGCCGTGTCCGGTACGGCGTCCATGCCGGTCAGAATTGCGGCCAGGCAATCGTCCTCGTCCATGGCCGCTTCCTCGGTGAAATCATTGGTCGGGTTGTCGAGATCGAGGGCGGTAACGGCGAGCCCGACGCCGAAGACCTTGCAGAGCTGGTTGATCGCCGCTCCACCGGCCTCGAAGTTGAGCACCATCTGCGCCGTCACTTCGCTCGGGTAGGCGGACACGCCTTTTTCGGTGATTCCGTGATTGCCGGCGAAGACCCTTGCCGCCGGTTTGTCCATGGCCGGCGGTTGGCGGCCCTGCCAGGCGGCCAGCCATAGGCTCAATTCCTCGAGCCGGCCGAGGGATCCCGGTGGTTTCGTGAGCTGTGGCTCGCGGGCCCGCACCCGTTCGGCGGCCGCTTCGTCGGCGCCGGGCAGGGTTTCGAGAAGAGCCCGGAAGTCGTCCAGGCTGGCCGGTCTCGTTTGATCGCTCATGGTTCCGCCCCCTCCCGATGGGAGTTTGATTTTCATTGCTGGCGACCTCACCTATAACCGAATCCTCAGACGGCGCACGCGAATTCTTCGAGGCCTTTGGAACCGGTAATGGTCGACGGATCGGACAGCAAGGAAAGACGAACCAGCGGCGCCACTCGCTTGTTCCGTGACCCTCTAATCGCCACCGCTTTCCTGACCCGCCTGCCGGTGCGCCTCAAGGGCGGAATTCAAATGCATGATCTGGCGCCGGCATCCTGGTCTTTCCCGCTGGTCGGCTTGTTCATCGGCGCGCTCGCCAGCTCGGCTCTGTATGGTTTTTCCGAACTCAACCTGCACCCCTTGGCCTGTGCGGTCGCCGGGCTGGCGACGGCGGCGCTCATCACCGGCGCGATCCACGAGGACGGTCTCGCCGACGTCGCCGACGGTTTTGGCGGCGGCGCCACGGCCGAGCAAAAGCGCCTGATCATGCGCGACAGCCGCATCGGCGCCTACGGTGTCATCGCCCTGATCGTCAGCTTCGGCTTTCGCGCCGGCATCCTCGCCGGCTTTCCCGGCCCCGGTAGCGCAGCCGCCGCCCTTGTCGCATCGGCCGTATTCTCCCGCGCGGTGGTCCCCGCGGTGATGGCCCTGTCGCGCCCGGCCGCCAGCGACGGTCTCGGGTATTCCGCCGGCCGGCCGTCGTTGCCGGTTGCCGGCGCAGCCTTCCTGATCGGCGCCGCCATCACCGTGCCTGTCGCCGGCATCGAAACTGCCCTGGTCGCGATGGCCGCCGTATCGGTCGCCGCTTTCGCCGTCGTCCGCCTTGCCCGGCGCCAGATCGGCGGTTATACGGGCGATGTCCTGGGCGCCGTTCAGCAGGTTGCGGAGATGGCCGTCCTGGCAGCGTTAGGAGCGTTGATCCTGTGAGCGAGACAACCCGATGGTGGTGGGTGCGCCATGCGCCGGTGGTCGGTGTCGACGGCGTGCTCTACGGTTCCGACGATGTCGAATGCGACACCTCGGACCGCGAGTCCTTCGAGGGATTGGCGCGGTTGCTGCCGGCCGACGCCCATTGGATGACCAGCCACCTCGGCCGGGCCCGGAAAACCGCCCAGGCCATCCGCGAGGCCGGGCTCGATTACCCGGAACCGGTCGTCGAGGAACACCTGGGCGAACAGAGCTTCGGCCATTGGCAGGGACGGCGCTGGGACGAGATGGAGGCCATCGACCCCGAGGCTTACGCCGCCTTTTGGGAAAAGCCGGCGCGCAACCGGCCGCCGGGCGGCGAAAGTTTCGCCGACCAGATCGAGCGCACGGCCGGTGTCATTGAGCGGGTGACCGCCGATAACCCGGGTCGCGACATCGTCGCCGTCGCCCACGGCGGCACCATCCGCGCCGCCATTGCCCACGTCTTGGGGCTAGGTCCTGAGGGCGGCATGTCCTTTACCGTGGACACGTTGTCGGTGACGAGGCTCGAACACGTTTCGGGCGGGCTCCTGCGCGGCCGCGGCACGGCCTGGCGCGTCGTCTCCATAAACCGGCCGGCAAGGTAGAGCGCCATGAATGGTCATCCGCCGAGAGAATACCCGCCGCTCACCGGCGTCGCCCTGGTCCTCGGCGGCGCCCGTTCGGGCAAGAGCCAATACGCCGAAGGATGGGCCATGAGCCACGGCGATGGCCTTTACCTGGCGACGGCGGAGGCCGGCGATGCCGAGATGACCGAGCGCATCCGCCTGCACCGGGAGCGACGCGGTGAGCGCTGGATCACCAAGGAGGAACCCATCGACATCGCCGTTACCATCGCCTGGGACGCGGTTCCCGAGCGGGTCGTCCTGGTCGACTGCCTGACCTTGTGGTTGAGCAACCTGATGGAAGCCGATCAGAATATCGACCACGCGACCCTGGCCCTGGTGCAGGCGCTGGAAAGCGCACGCGGGCCGGTGATCCTGGTTTCCAATGAAGTCGGCCTCGGAATCGTCCCGGAGAATGACCTGGCCAGGCGATTCATGGATTGCGCCGGCCGGCTCAATCAAGTAGTTGCAGGGGTCGCCGACCAGGTGGTGTTCATGGCAGCGGGGCTGCCGATATTTTTGAAGGGCGAAGGGCGATGAAAATTCCGACGACGGTGATCACCGGATTCCTCGGTGCCGGAAAGACGACGCTGATCCGCCATATCCTGGGCAACGCCAATGGACGGCGCATTGCGCTGATCATCAACGAGTTCGGTGATCTCGGCATCGACCGTGAAATGGTCACCGGCTGCGGCATCGAGGGCTGCGACGACGACGCGGTCATGGAGCTCGCCAACGGCTGCATCTGCTGCACGGTCGCCGATGATTTCCTGCCGACCATGGAGATCCTGTTGGAACGCCCCGAACCGCCGGACCATATCGTCATCGAGACCTCCGGCCTGGCCCTGCCGAAACCGCTGGTCAAGGCCTTCAACTGGCCGGAGATCCGGTCGCGCGTCACCGTCGACGGGGTCATCGCCGTCGTCGACGCACCGGCCGTCGAGGAGGGGCGTTTCGCCGACAACCCGGAAGCCGTGCAATCGATCCGCGAACTCGACGAAGCCTTCGACCACGAATCGCCGCTCGAAGAGGTGTTCGAGGACCAGCTCCTGTCGGCCGACCTGGTTCTGCTCAACAAATGCGACCTGCTCGACGATTTCGCCGTCGAGCGGGTGCGTTCGGTCGTCTCGAGGGAAACCGATCCGGCGGCCAAGATGATCTCGACGACGCAGGGCCGGGTCGATCCGAAAATCCTGCTCGGCATCGGTGCCCATGTCGAGGACGTCATCGACGGGCGGCGCTCGCACCACGATGGCGAGGACGATCACGACCACGACGATTTCGAAAGCTTCGTGGTCGAAATCGAACGCCTCGACCAGCCGCATGATTTGACGGAGCGCATCAAGCGGGTCAGCACCGAACACGACATCCTGCGCATCAAAGGGTTCGCCGATGTCGCCGGCAAGGACATGCGCCTCGTCGTTCAGGGTGTGGGGCCGCGGGTGCAGCATTATTTCGACCGGCCCTGGCAGGCGGACGAGCCGCGCCAGAGCCGCCTCGTCGTCATCGGTGAAACCGGGCTCGATCGCGAAGCCATCCGTTCGGCCTTCATCACGCCGCTCTGACATGCACCTGCTCGCGGCCCAGCCCGGCGGCATCGCCGACGGTTCGGAAGCCGTCGACCTCGGACAAACACCCGGCGATATCGTTTTCCTGTCGGCCGCCGATACGGAGTTAGCGGCGCTGGCCAAAGCCAGGTCCGCGATCGCTGCGACGGATGGCGGTTTTCCGACCCTGCGCCTCGCCAATCTCATGCACTTGGCCCATAACATGTCGGTCGACCTCTACGTCGAGGCGGTCATCGAGAAGGCGAAGCTGGTCGTCGTCCGCATCCTCGGCGGCCGCGGGTACTGGCCCTATGGATGCGACGAGGTGGCGGCCGCCTGCGAACGCAACGGCGTTCAAGTCGCCTTCTTGCCCGGCGACGATCAACCGGATGCCGAGCTGGCTCGGCTGTCGACCTTGTCGCCCGACACCCAGCACCGCCTGTGGCAATACATGGTGCACGGCGGCCCGGACAATGCCGGCGAATTCCTGAGATTCGCCGCCGATCTCGTCGGCCACGAGACCGCGTGGCGCGAACCCCGGCCTCTGGTCAAGGCCGGTCTTTACTGGCCGGGAGCTTCGGTCGACACCGTGCCCGACCTCGCCGACCATTGGACCGACGGCGCTCCGGTGGCGGCGGTCGTCTTCTACCGGGCCCTGGTCCAGGCCGCCAACACTGATGCCGTCGACGCCCTTGTCGGCGCTCTTGCCGAGGCCGGGCTCAATCCCTTGCCCGTCTTCGCCGCCAGCCTCAAGGACCCGGTATCGGCCGGTATCATTGAAACGTTGTTCACGGAAACAGCGCCGGAGATCATCCTCAACGCCACCGGCTTCGCCGTCTCGGCGCCGGGGCAGGTGCGGACGAAAACGGCCTTCGAGGCCGGTTACGAAAACGACCCGCCGGTCGTCCTGCAGGTCGTTTTCTCCGGCTCCAACCGAGAAGCCTGGGCCGACGGCACGCGGGGGTTGGGGGCCAAGGACATCGCCATGAACGTGGCGTTGCCCGAGGTCGACGGGCGGCTGTTCACACGCGCCGTGTCGTTCAAGGGATTGGCCCGGCGCGACGACGCCTGCGAGACCGACATCGTTCGCTATGAGCCGGAGCCGGAACGCATGCGTTTCGTCGCCGAACTGGCGCAGGCCTGGGCGGCGCTGCGGCGGACGCCGGCCGCAGACCGGCGCATCGCCATCGTGCTCGCCAACTATCCGAACCGCGACGGGCGGCTCGGCAACGGTGTCGGCCTCGATACGCCGGCCGGCACCGTCAATGTGCTGAGAGCCCTGAAGGACGGCGGTTACCACGTCGATGTCATGCCGCAAGACGGCGACGCCCTGATCGATCGCCTGATGGAGGGCCCGACCAACGCCTTCGAGGACTTGGGCGCGCGCACCGTCAGCGAATGGCTGTCCCTCGCCGACTACCAGCTCTTTTTCGCCGGTCTTCCCCGCTCCGTGCAGGATGAGGTGACGGCGCGTTGGGGGGCACCGGAACACGATCCCTTCTATGTGCCGGGCGAGGTCGATTGCGGGCGTTTCGCCGTGTCCGCTTTTCGTCTCGGCAAGGTTGTCATCGGCCTGCAGCCGGCGCGCGGCTACAACATCGATCCGGAGAAGACCTATCACGACCCGGACCTGGTGCCGCCGCACGGGTATCTTGCCTTCTACGCCTGGTTGCGCCGCGATTTCGGCGCCCAGGCCATTGTCCATATGGGCAAGCACGGCAACCTCGAGTGGCTTCCCGGCAAGGCCCTGGCACTGTCCGAGGGCTGCTATCCGGAAGCGGCCTTCGGTCCGGTCCCGCACCTCTATCCCTTCATCGTCAACGACCCCGGCGAGGGCACGCAGGCCAAACGCCGGGCCCAGGCTGTGATCGTCGATCACCTGACGCCGCCGCTGACCCGGGCCGAGAGCTACGGACCGCTCCGCGACCTCGAGCAGCTGGTCGATGAATACTACGAAGCGGCCGGTGTCGATCCGCGCCGCCTCAAAGTCTTGAAGACCGATATCCTGACGCTGTGCCGGGCCACCGGCCTGGATGCCGATTGCGGCATGGAAACCGGCGAGGACGAGGATCAGGCGCTGGCCAAGCTCGACAATTACCTCTGCGAACTGAAGGAGATGCAGATTCGCGACGGCCTACACGTCTTCGGCGAGGCGCCGACGGGCCGGCTGCTTGACGATCTCCTGGTGGCGCTGACCCGGGTACCCCGGGGCGACGGCGCGGGCGAAGGAGCGTCCCTGCACCGGGCCATTGCCGCCGACCTCGGCCTCGTGTTCGATCCCCTCGATTGCGTCATGGGCGACCCCTGGACCGGGCCACGCCCGCAAACCCTTGCCGATCTGACGGATGATCTCTGGCGGACGGCGGGCGATACCGTGGAACGGATCGAACACCTCGCCGCGGGTCTGGTTTCCGGCGATCAAACTGTACGGCCCGAATGGCAACGGACGGCTGCCGTGCTTGACGCCGTCGAGCGCGAACTCCGCCCGGCGGTCGAGCGCTCCGGCGGCGGCGAGATCGACGGCCTGTTGACGGGCCTTGAAGGTGATTTCGTCGAGCCGGGCCCGTCCGGCGCGCCGACCCGCGGCCGTCTCGACGTGCTGCCGACCGGGCGCAATTTCTATTCGGTGGACACCCGCACGGTGCCGACGCCGGCCGCCTGGACACTCGGTTGGAAATCAGCGTCGCTGCTGGTCGAACGACACATGCAGGACCAGGGCGAGTGGCCGAAGACGGTAGCGATCAGCGCCTGGGGAACGTCCAACATGCGCACCGGCGGCGACGATATCGCGCAGGCCCTGGCGCTCCTCGGCGTCAAACCGCAATGGGATGCCGCATCACGCCGGGTCATCGGTTTCGAAATGTTGCCGGAGAGCGTACTCGGCCGGCCCCGCGTCGACGTGACGCTCCGGGTATCGGGGTTCTTCCGCGACGCCTTTCCGGCGTTGATCGACCTCTTCGATTCGGCGGTGCGCGCCATCGCCGGCCTGGACGAGCCGGCCGCCGCCAACCCCATTGCCGATCGAGTGCGGCGGGAAACCCAGATCTTGATTGAGGACGGTGTCGCGGCGGAAGAGGCGGCCAGGCGCGCCGGCTACCGTGTGTTCGGTTCGAAACCGGGGGCCTATGGAGCCGGATTGCAGGCTCTGATCGACGAGCGTGGATGGCAAACGGAAGCGGATCTGGCGCGGGCCTACGTCGCCTGGGGCGGCTACGCCTACGGCGCCGGCTCGGAAGGCCGGGCCGAACACGGGCTTTTCGAACGGCGCTTAGGCGCCGTCGAGGCGGTCATCCACAATCAGGACAACCGTGAGCATGACCTCCTCGATTCGGACGATTACTACCAGTTCGAGGGCGGCATCACGGCGGCCGTCCGCCACCTTTCCGGTAGCCAGCCGAAGACCTACCACAACGACCATTCGCGGCCCGAAACGCCGGTCGTGCGCACGCTCGAGGACGAGATCGCGCGGGTCGTCCGGGCCCGCGTCGTCAATCCGAAATGGATAGAGGGCGTCAAGCGCCACGGCCACAAGGGGGCCTTCGAGATGGCGGCGACCGTCGACTATCTCTTCGCCTTCGCAGCCACCGCACACTGTGTGCGCGACCACCATTTCGACGCCGTCTTCGACGCCTATCTCAACGACGATGAAACCCGCGACTTCATCGCCGAACACAACCCGGCAGCTCTAAAGGAAATGGCCGAGCGTCTATTGGAGGCGGAAGAACGGGGACTGTGGCGGTCACGGCGCAACGACGCGCACCGGATATTGGCTTCGCTGGTTGCCTAGGCGCCGGTCCGCTTTACATCTCCGGCATGTCTTCAGGCGGCGGCATGCCCTCGAAGGAGGTCAGGGCCGGATCGATCAAATCCCAGGACGGGCCCCGTTTGGCGTAAACGACCACCTGCGGCTGGAACACCTCCGGATCGTCGAGACTGGAGGCACGGGGAAAGACGACCCCCGGCATGCCGTCATTGGTCGAATAGACGGCCGAACCGCAAGTCGGGCAGAAACCGCGGCTGACCAGGTTGCCGCTGTCCGCTGCTTTGTCGAAGAACCGCACCTCGCCGGTCACCGTGAAGGCGCCTTCCGGCACCACCAGATGCGAACAGTGCCCCGATCCGCTGGATTTACGGCAGTCCTCGCATTGGCAATGGGCGGCGGCGACGGGTTTGACGGCACTCTCGTAACGGACCGCGCCGCACAGGCAGCCGCCGGAAAATCCTTCGGACATGATCGATCCTCCTCCGTGAACATTGTGAGTTGTGACTTTTAAAATGCAAGTGACTGGTAGTTTAGTCCTGTCTCTTTTATTATGCAAGTGACAATAAGACGAATTCTCCGAACCCGGCCTCGAGGTAATGCGTGGAGCCCTTAAACCGATCCCTTTGTCCCATCGCGACGACCCTCGATCTGGTCGGCGACAAATGGTCGCTGGTCATCGTCCGCGACCTGCTGACCGGCAAGACCCGATACGGCGAGTTCCTCTCCTCGCCCGAGGGCATCTCGACCAACATCCTGGCCGACCGGTTGAAGCGTATGGAGGCCGAAGGTCTTGTCGAAAAGCGGGCCTACCAGGAACATCCGGTCCGCTACGAATACCGCCTCGCCGACAAGGGCCGCGGCCTGCATCCGGTCCTGCAAGAGATCTGCCGCTGGGCCAACCGTCATTTTCCCGACACCTGGGTGCCGCCGGAATCGTTCATGCGGCCGGAATCGGAATAAACGAACGCGCCGCCCCGATCCAAGGAGACCAATGAATGGATGACCTGACCTTGGCCCGCGCCGTCCACGTGGTCTCGATCGTTGCCTGGATCGGCGGGGTCTATTTCGTCACCTTGATATTGTTACCATCGGTCCGTCAAATGGCGGACCCGGAGGATCGCGCCCAGGCTTTCGAGCGTTTCGAAAACCGCTTCGCACTGCATGCCCGTATCGCCACGCTGGCGGCGGGAGCCAGCGGGTTTTACATGGTGCATCTTCTCGATGCCTGGGGCCGCTACGCGGATGCGACCTATTGGTGGATGCACGCGATGACCGCGATCTGGGCGGTGTTCACCCTTGCGCTCTTCGTGTTCGAACCGTTGTTCCTGCACGACTGGTTCTCGCGGCGGGCGCGCGAAGACCCGGAGGCGACCTTCTCCCTGGTCGCGCTGTTGCATAGAATCTTGCTGGCGGTGAGCCTGATTACGGTTTTCGGCGCCGTCCTCGGCGCCCACGGGTGAGTGCCGTCCGGCCGGCCTGTCCCTAACCCTCCCTCAGCGGTCGTGCGACAGCAGGCGCTCGCGCAGGATTTCGGCCTCGACCTGCAGTTCACCGACGCCGAATTTGATGACGGCGTCGATGCTGATGATGCCGATCAGTTCATTGGCCTCATTGACCACGGGGATGTGCAGGTAGTGCCCGTGCAGCATCATCGCCATCACCTCCTTGAGGAGATGGCGCGGCCGGCAGACATGTACATGATGGGTCATGATGTCGGACGCGGGCTGCATTATGAACGAGAACTCGTTGTCCTTGGGATCGCTGCCCCAGTGATCGGCCATGGCATAGACGATATCGCGCACCGCGATGATGCCCTCGGGGTGTTTTCCGTCCTCGCTGATGACGGCACAGCCGACACGATCGTTTTTCAGCCGGTGAGCCACCGTCGAGATCGTGGCGCGGGGTTTAACGATCACCAAAGGCGCGTTTTCGACCTTCAGGATTTCCTCGACTTTCATGGCATTGGCTCCCTTCGGATTGACCCTGGAGTTGCTCCGAATCCTCGGAATTAGATTAGAACCGTAGGCGGGTTCTGTCGATGACTTGAGTCACCTAACAATGTACCGGCGGCCGACAAATTCCGCCCGAATCAATTCTCTGAATCCTCCTGTTTCGGTATCGCTTCGCCGTCTCCGAGATGCCAGGTTCCGCCCGGCCGGAACGCCGCGAAGGCGAAGGCAAAGGTGACGTCGTAGACCGCGTCTTCGAGACCCTGGTTCGTCTTGCGTTGAACCGTGACATTCCCGATGTCGCGGCCGAAATGAATCCAGCGGGCGTCATGAATGGAGTTCTGCCCCGGCGACCAGGACAGCACCAGATCGCCTTTCTCGATACGCCGTTTCTCTTTGAGCCGCTCAAGCAGCCAGGCCTCATCACCGACAATGACGGCGCGTTCCAGGGGCAGGACACCATCGGGGATGTCGAAAGGAAAACTCGAGCGTTTGTCTCGGCGGCTGTCCATACGCACATAGGGGGTCGTGCCGTAGGCGCGCGCCTTCGCGTGCGCCGGCACCAACACCTTGGCGTTCGGAGCCGCACCGCGGAACAGTTCGAAACTCTCGATCCTGGACGGCAGCGGTTTCAGTTTCTTGCCGGTCAAGGCGCCGACGATCGCCTCGCCCAGGAACTGCTGCCACCAGCTTTCGGTGTTATGGTCGTACATGATCATATCGAAATGCCGCAGGCGTCCGGCGTTGCCGAAGGCGAGCGTGGTGCCGTCGAGGCGCCGGTCGAAAACGACGCCCGAGGCGCAGAGCGGGCAATAACTGACCAGGATCGGAATACCGCCGATGGTGTCGTTGACGATCTCGTGCCAGAGCAGGATGCGCAGTGGATAGGCCCGGGTTTCCCCTTCGATCTCAACGCTGAGCACCGGCTCCAGAGGTCCGATATCGCGGATTTTGTCCGCCCGTTTGAATGTCGGTGCCGTGATCGGCGTGATCGAATCGCGCCTGGCGCCGTCGGTTCGGATGTCTTCGAAGGGCACGCCGTGCTTGGAGAAATCGGTGGCCGGGAACTCCTTCATCCAACGCACCGGATCGCCCGCGGATGGCGACAGTGTTAAGATCAGAATGCCCAGGGACAAGGCGACGGCGCCCAGGCCTGGGGGCGCCGCTCGGAAACGGCTCAACGCGGCTCTTGCTCGACCCATGCCGGGATGGTACCGGAGTCATGGGATCGGTACAAACAGGGGATATCATGGGTCATGGCCGAGGATACAAAAAAACCGGAAGACGAACAGGACCTGGACCGTCGCCATGCCGAGAAGATGGCCAAGAAGAAGGCGGCACGCGACAAGATCCTGGCCACCAAGACGATCGAGAAGGGCCTGTTGATCGTCCATACGGGCAAAGGCAAGGGTAAATCGACGGCGGCCATGGGCCTCGCCGTCAGGGCCATCGGCCACGGCATGAAGGTCGGCATTGTGCAGTTCGTCAAAGGGGTCTGGGAAACCGGCGAGCGCGACGTCCTCGAGAAGTTCCCGGACCTTGTCACCATCAAGGCCATGGGCGAGGGGTTCTCCTGGGACACCCAGGACCGCCAGCGCGACATTGCCGCGGCCGAAGCCGCCTGGCAGAGTTCGAAGGAGATGATCGCCGATCCGGCCTACAAGCTGGTCATTCTCGACGAGCTCAACATCCCGCTCAGGTACGGTAACCTCGACATCGACGACGTTGTCGAGACCTTGACCAATAAGCCCCAGGACCTGCACGTCGTCGTCACCGGCCGCAACGCCAAGGACGAACTGATCGAGGCCGCCGACCTGGTCACCGAGATGACCCAGGTCAAGCATCCGTTCCGGTCGGGTGTCAAGGCGCAGAAGGGGATCGAATTCTGATGGACAAGTTCATTCGCGTTCCGGCCGTTGTCCTGACCGTCCTCTTGCTGGTGTCCGCCTGCGACCGCTGGGACGAACCGCCGACGCTGACGACCAAGCACCTGATCGTCGAGGCAGCCCAGGTGGTCGAGCGGTTTCGTGTCCATAAGGACCTGAAGAATTTTGTCGACGAACTGGATCAGGCCGCCGCCGCCGTCGTCCTGCCCAACGTCATCAAGGCCGGTTTCTTCGCCGGCGGCGAGGCCGGCAACGGGGTGCTGCTGAAAAAGACCGCCGGTGGCTGGTCCTATCCCGCCTTCTACACCTTGGGCGCGGCCAGCTTCGGCCTTCAGTTCGGCGTTCAGGACACGGCCATCGTGCTCGTCCTGCGTAACCAAGGCGCCCTCGACTCGATCATCCGCCATCAGGGCAAGATCGGCGCCGATACCGGCGCCACGGTTTTCGTCCAGGGCGTCGGCATGGAAGCCTCGACGACGACCAATCTCGGCGCCGACATCCCGGCCTTCGCCAACTCCAACGTCGGCGCTTACCTCGGCGCATCCTTGGAGGGCGCCGTGTTGGCGACGCGCCACGACCTCAACCGCGCTTACTATGGCCCCGACGCAACGCCCGAGACGATCCTTGCGGGACAGACCAAGAACCCGGACGCCGATCCCCTGAGGCGCACCCTTGGCGGAGGCTGACCGCCCGCCGGCCCTGATGTTCCTGGGCACCGGATCGGACGTCGGCAAGTCCCTGATCGTCGCCGGCCTCAGCCGCCTCTTTGCCGATCGCGGCCTCAAGGTCAGGCCCTTCAAGCCGCAGAACATGTCAAACAATGCTGCGGTCACGATCGAGGGCGGCGAGATCGGCCGCGCCCAGGCCCTGCAGGCCCGCGCCGCCCGGGTGCCCCTGAGCGTGCATATGAACCCGGTCCTGCTCAAACCGCAGACCGACATCGGCGCCCAGGTTGTCGTCCAGGGAACCGTCGAGGGCAATGCCAACGCCCGGGCCTACCATGACCTGAAACCGCAGCTGCTGCCCCGGGTGCTGGAGAGTTTCGCCATCGTCGGCACCGGCGCCGATCTGGTCCTGGTCGAGGGCGCCGGCAGTCCGGCCGAAGTGAACCTGCGCCAGGGCGATATCGCCAATCTCGGGTTCGCCCTGGCCGCCCGGGTACCGGCCGTGCTCGTCGCCGACATCGATCGCGGCGGCGTCATCGCCAGCCTGGTCGGCACGCATGCGGTCCTGGAGGAGGCGGAACGGGCTGCCGTCGCCGGTTTCATCGTCAACAAGTTCCGCGGCGACAAGAGCCTGTTCGACGGCGGTGTCACCGAGATCGAGGGGCGCACCGGCTGGCCGTCCTTCGGCGTCGTCCCCTATTTCGATGGCGCCCGGGCGCTGCCCAAGGAGGATGCCCTGGCCCTCGACAACCGGGGCCGCGAGAACAAGGCTGCAGCGACAATCCGCATCGCCGTGCCGCGCCTCGGCCGCATCGCTAACTTCGACGACCTCGACCCCCTGGCCCAGGAGCCGGACGTCGAGGTCATCATCGTCGAGCCGGGTCAGGCGATACCGGGCGACGCCCAGGTTGTCCTCATCCCCGGCTCCAAGGCGACGCTGGCCGATCTCGCCGACCTCAAAAACAACGGCTGGGAGATCGACATCCGGGCCCATCACCGGCGTGGCGGCCTCGTCGTCGGGCTTTGCGGCGGCTACCAGATGCTGGGCACCCGCGTCGATGACCCCGCCGGCATCGAAGGTCCGGCTACCGGTGCCCCCGGGCTGGGGTTGCTCGACGTCGAAACGGTGATCGGCGGCGACAAATGCCTGGAGACGGTGACGGCGACGGAGCTGGACAGCGGGCAAAGCGTTCGCGGCTACGAGATGCACATGGGCACCACGGAAGGCCCCGACCGCGCGCGTCCCTGGTTCACCTTCGCCGACGGCCGCACGGACGGGGCGCGCTCGCCCGACGGCCGGGTCCTGGGCGGTTACATCCACGGCGTCTTTTCGGACGATGGATTCCGCAGCGCCTTCCTGGCGCATTTGCGCCAAGGCCGCACGGCCGAGACGGCCTATGAAGCCGCGGTCGAGGCGGCCCTCGACGGCCTGGCGGCCCATCTGGAAATCCATCTCGACGTGGACGCCATGATCGCCGCTGCCCGCTGAAGGCTCACAAGATATCAAACCGGATAATCGCGATCGCCCCGAGCCAGGCGGCATTCACCAGGGACGCGACGATATACATGTAAAGCGCCCGGTCGATGTCCTTGACCCGCACCTTGGCGGTGCCGTCGCCCATCCAGGCGTCGTCGATGACCGTGTTGGCATAGCGCCTCGGTCCGGCCAATGCGATGTTCAGGGCGCCGGCCATGGCCGCCTCGCACCAGCCGGCATTGGGCGAGCGGTGTTTGCCGGAGTCCCGCAGCAGGACCTTGAGCGCGTTCCACGGGTTGGCCGTCGGCACGAAGATCGCCGCCAGGACCAGGAACAGCCCGGTCAGGCGCGCCGGGATCAGGTTGAGGACATCGTCGAGCCGGGCCGCCGTCATGCCGAAGGCGCGGTATTTCTCGGTGCGGTGGCCGATCATGGAATCCATGGTGTTGACGGCCTTGTAGACCAGGAGCCCCGGGAAGCCGAAGAGGATGTACCAGAACACCGGCGCCACGACGCCGTCGTTCAAGTTCTCGGCCAGGCTCTCGATGGCGGCGCGGCAGACCCCGTGCTCATCGAGGACAGAGGGGTCGCGCCCGACGATGTGCGAGACCGCCTCGCGGGCCGGCTCCAGGCCGAATTCGAAGGCCTTGACCACCGCCTTGACGTGATCGTAGAGCCCGCGCCCGGCCAGAAGGATGGTCAGCAGCAAGAGCTCCAGGGGCCAGCCGAAGGTGTGGTGGAGGCTCAACCAGGAGACGCCGGCGCCGACGGCGCCGGTGACCAGGACCATGAACAGCACGACGAAGGCGCCGCGGACGGCGCGGTCCGTCTGGCTGCGTCTCTCGCGGTTGAGGTGCCTGTCGAGCCAGCCGACGAGGTCGCCGATCAGGACCACCGGGTGTTTGATGCGCCGGAACAGCAGCGTCATGTCGCCCAGATAGGCGTCGAAGACGATGGCCAGCAGCAACAAAATCAGCGGGTCGAAGTGCTGGGCCTCGGCCCGCATGCCGAAGGTGAACATGGAGTCACCCTGCGCGCCGCCGCGCCCGCGGTCAATGGCGCGGCCGGGCCGCTCTGCAATTTCTTAAAGAAAAAGCAACGAGTCCTCTCCTAAGGTTCTGTATTTTCGAGGGGAATTTCGCTACTGATAGGCCATGGACAAGGACGCTGATAACGCGCCGGACCTGGCGGCGGAGCCGCCCGACGACTCCGAGGAAATGACCATTCCGGAGGACGGCCCGGATTTGCCCGCCGATTCCGAGGAGATGCCCGCCGATTCCGAGGAGATGCCCGATGGTATGCCGGCGGACATGCCGGCCGATGGCGAGGCGATTGAGGGCGCCCCGGAAGAGCCTTCCGAGGCCACCGCGGAACCGGCGCCGGTGGAGCCGGAGCCGGCGACCGAGGCGCCTGCCGAACCCGTCATGGGCCAATCCTCGGGCGGCGAAAGCGCGCCCGAACCGGCCGAAACCATGGCCCAGGTGACCGAAGCCTTCCAGCGTCTCTTGGACGTCCTGCCCGGCTGGTTCCTGATCGGGCTCGCCCTTGTTCTGGTGGTGCTGGTGATCGCCGTCCTGCTCGGCGTCATCATCGGCATGCGGGTGTCGCGGGCTGCGCCGGCGCCGGCGCCGCAAGAACCGCCGCGCGACGACACGCCGACCATACGCGCCGCCCTGCCGCCGCCGGAAAACCCGGCCTTCAAGAAATACCAGGAGTTCCTCGAGGGCAAAGGCGTCGCCGCCAAGGAGATGGACTCGCAGATGCGCGCCTTCGCCGGGCAGTTCAAGGACATGCGCCAGAACCTGCGCGACCTGATGCCCGGCAACGCCGACATGGCCGATGCCGTCGAGCGGGTGCGCGACGCTTTGGACGCCGGCGATTTCCAGCACATGCTGGCGTTGCTCGAAACCATCGGCGAGCGCGAGAACACGGACGGCGTCGACAAGCGGACCCTGTCCCTGAAGCACCTGATGGCCGCCGCCGTGGCGCGGTCCATCGCCGGTGATCTGCAGATGGTGCGTATGGAACCGAGGGAGGCGGCCGAACACTTCCGCCTCGCTGTCGAGGCCCTGCCGCCCTTCCAGGAAGATCTGCATGCCGAGCTTCTCAACAAGTACGGCACGGCATCCTACCAATCGGGCGAGCCGGAAACGGCTATCGCCGCCTTCGAGCGCGCCCTGTCGATCCTCGAACGCCGCCTCGGCAAGAACCATCCGGACGTCGCCACCGCGCTCAACAATCTGGCCCTTATCCACTATTCGCGCGGCAACTACGATGCCGCCGAGCCCCCCTACCGCCGCTCGCTGATGATCGACGAGCAGACTCTCGGCATCGACCATCCGGGCGTCGCCACCGACCTCAACAACCTGGCGCTTCTCTACAAGAAACAGGGCGATCTCGAATCGGCCGAGCCGCTCCTCAAGCGGGCCATGGAGATCAAGGAAAAACACTTCGACCCGGGCCACCCGAGCCTGGTCACCGGCCAGCAGAACTATGCGGCGCTGCTGCGTGCGCTCGGCCGAGACGAGGAGGCGGAGGTATTCGAGCGCCGGGCCACCGTGCTGCCGCCGAAACGCACGGAAGAGGCGGCCGAATAAACTTGTCCCTCAACGACCGGTGCGCCGGACACTCCTGACCAGTCCCCGCCCGGCGACGATGACGAAATAGACTGCCGCGGTACCGGCCAGGAAGACCAGGAAGCCGCCGCCGTCCATGAACTTGAAAGCGAAACCGGCGATCGGCGGGCCGAATATGTTGCCGGCCTCGAAGGCCATCATGAAAGCCGCGTTGGCCACGGCCAGACCGCCGGTTTCGAAGCGCTCACCCAACATGGCCAGCCCCACCGAATAGAGCCCCCAGCTGCAGCCGCCCCAGACGAACAACACCGCGGCCGTGGCTATGGGACTGCCGATCACCTGCGGCAACAGGGCCGGGGCGGCGACACAGGCCGCCGCACAGAGAAGCAGCACCGCTCGCTTGCGGACCTTGTCGGCGACGTAACCGATCGGCAGCTGCAGGATCAGGTTGCCGGCCAGGAAAAGGCTCAGCATGGTCACCGCCTGTGCCTCTTCGAGGCCGTGCCCGAGGCCGTAGAGCGGCAGGAAGCTGAACACCGAAATGTCCAATATCCCCGACAGGAAAGCGGCGGCGAAAATGGTCGGCGCAGTGAACAGCATGCGCGACGGTCCGCCGTGTCCCCGAATGTCCATGTCCGGCGTCTGCGAGCGGATGGTGAACATGGGCAGCACCGAGACAAAGAAAACACCGGCGAACCAATAAAAGGGCGTCGCGCCCTCAGTGCCGGTCATGGTCAGGACCAGGGGGCCTGTCGCAAAACCGGCGGCCATGACGGTAGCGTAGATGGCCATGACGCGGCCGCGGTTATGTTGTCGGGCGGCAACGTTGATCCAGGTCTCGGCGACGACCCAAGGTGCGGCAATGCCAATGCCGGCCAGCAGCCTGAGCACAAACCAGGCCGGCACCGAGGTCAGCACCGGAAACAGCATCATGGCGACGAGGGTCAAGCCGCAACCGGTCATGAAAGCATTGAAGGCACCCAAGCGGCGGATCAGGACCGGTACCAGGAACGACGTGGCGACGGTGCCGATCGGCGACATCGCCGAATTGGCGCCGATCACCATGGAATCGACCCCCTGGCGTTCGAGGGCCAGAGCGACCAGTGGCGCGAACCCGCCGAAGGCCAACCCGAAGGTCGCGGCGCTGGTGAAAAGCGCGACCAGGCTCCAGCGGTTTTGTGCCGTTGAAGCACTTTTCCGCGCGACGGGTTCACTGCCGTTGCTCATCACCCCAGGCTCCGTGCATCCTTGTCTCGCCAGAAGCCGCCGGAACGCCAACAAGTCAACCCGATAGTTGCCATTCACAATGGCGGTATGTCGGGACATCCAAAATGGGCGTCGGTTTGTGCCTTTCCCGCGCCGCCGTCGCACCCTATAGTCCGTCTCCGGTCGGCGTACCGGAGGCAATGACCAGGCGCTGCCGGTGCCGGGTGTCGGGGGACACATCGGTGATCGACGCTCGAAGGCAAGGACCAAGCGAATGACAGCAAACCACGCCGTGATGATCTGCGGCCATGGCAGCCGTGACGATGCGGCCGTCGAAGAATTCAACCAGCTCGCCCACCATCTGAGGGACCGCCTGCCCGGCGTCGACGTCGAGAGCGGCTTTCTCGAATTCGCCACGCCGATTATCCGTGACGGCCTCGAGAAGCTGAAGGCGCGCGGCGCCAAGAAGATCATCTGCGTCCCCGGCATGTTGTTCGCCGCCGGCCACGTGAAGAACGACCTGCCCTCAGAGGTCAACAATTTCGGTGCCGAGAACCCGGATATCGAGATGCTATTCGGCCGCGAACTGGCCATCGATTCGCGCCTTTTAGCGGCCGCCAAGGAGCGTATCGAGGAGGCGGAAAAGGCGGCCGACACCGAAGTACCGCGCGAACGCACACTCCTCATGGTCGTCGGGCGCGGGACCAACGATTCGGACGCCAATTCCAACGTTTCCAAGGTGGCGCGTATGCTGTGGGAGGGCATGGGCTTCGGCTGGGCCGAGGTCAGCTATTCGGGTGTCGCCTTTCCGTTGGTCAACGAAGGGCTCGAGCATGCGGTCCGCCTCGGCTTCGAGCGTATCATCGTCTTCCCCTATTTCCTGTTCACCGGTGTTCTGGTCCGGCGCATCTACACCTGGGCCGACGAATGCGCCGAGGCCCACCCGGAGGTCGAGATCATCAAGGCGCCCTATCTGAATGACCACGGCAACCTGATCGATTGTTTCGTCGATCGCGTCGACGAGGCGCTCAACGGCACCAACAACATGAATTGCCAACTCTGCAAGTACCGAGAGCAGATCATCGGTTACGAACATGACCATGGGGCGGCCCAGGTCGGCCACCACCATCATGTGGTCGGCATCGGCACAGACGGTCACGGCGCCGAGGATCATGGCGTCCATCATGGCCATCACCACCACCATCATGGCCATGGGCATGATCACGGGCACGACCACGACCAGGGCCACGACCCCAAGCAAGCCGTGGAGAAGTGAGGCCGGTTTGAGCGGTTCCTCGCCCTCTTTCGACTATGTCCGCGATCCGGCCGAGATCTACCGCCGTTCCTTCGAGACGGTGCGTGCCGAAGCCGACCTGGACCCGCTTCCGGCCGATGTTGCGGCCGTCGCCCAGCGCTTGATCCACGCCTGTGGCATGACCGACCTCGTCGATGATCTCCGCTGGAGCGATGGTGCCGCCGAGGCCGGCCGCAAGGCGCTAAAACAGGGCGCCCCCGTGTTTGTCGATGCTGAAATGGTCGCCGCCGGTATCATCCGCGGCCGGCTGCCCGCCGACAATGCCGTCATCTGTACGCTGAACGACGGCACCGTCCCGGACCATGCCCGGCAAACGGCAAACACCCGTTCGGCCGCCGCCGTCGATCTTTGGGACCGGCGGCTGGAGGGTGCTGTGGTCGCCATCGGCAACGCGCCGACGGCGCTTTTCCGTCTCCTGGAGCGGATCATCGAAGGGGCACCAAAACCGGCCCTGGTCCTCGGGTTTCCGGTCGGTTTCATCGGCGCCGCCGAATCGAAAGAAGCCCTTTCCTCCGGTGTCGTAGACGTGCCTTACCTGACCCTGCTGGGCCGCCGCGGCGGCAGCGCCATGGCGGCCGCTGCCGTCAACGCTTTGGCCGGAGATCCGTCATGAGCGCCTGGATCACTGTCGTTGGTATCGGTGAGGAGGGTTTGGCCAGCCTCAACGACCGGGCCCGCCAAGCCGTTGAGACGGCTGATGTTCTGGTCGGTGGCGAACGCCATCTGGCCAAGGTGCCGGAAGGCCGGGCCGAACGCATCGACTGGCGCGACGGCATGGAGGCGGCCTACGACAAGATCGCCGAACGCAAGGATAAAAACGTCGTCGTCCTGGCCTCCGGGGACCCCATGTCCTACGGCGTCGGCAGCACATTGTCGCGGCGTTTCGGTGCCGATGCCCTTGACGTCATGCCGGTGCCCGGTGCCTTCAGTATGGCCGCCGCGCGCATGGGCTGGTCGCTGGCCAAGTCGGAGCAGCTGACAGTTCACGGGCGGCCCCTGGAGCGGGTCAACTACTACCTGTTCCCCGGTGCCCGCCTCCTGATCCTGGCCTGGGACGGGACGACGCCGGCTAAACTGGCCCGCCACCTCAGCGAAAAGGGCTTCGGCGACAGTACCGTCACCGTCCTCGAACACATGGGTGGCGAGCGGGAAGACCGGATCGCAGCGACGGCCCGCGACTGGTCGATCGATCGCACCGCCGACCTCAACACCATCGCCGTCGAGGTCGTCGCCGGGCCGCAAGGCCAGGTCTGGCCGCGTGTTCCCGGATTGCCGGAAGAGGCCTATGAACACGACGGCAAGATCACCAAGCGCGAGGTTCGTGCCGCCACCGTTGCCGCCCTGGCTCCGAAGCCGGGCGAGGTGCTGTGGGATGTCGGTGCCGGCTCCGGTTCTGTCGCCATCGAATGGATGCGGGCCGAACCCCTGGCCGAGGCAACCGCGTTCGAGAAGGACGCCGGGAAATGCCAAGTCATCGAACGCAACGCCGCCAACCTCGGCGTGCCGACGCTCGCCGTCGTCGAAGGCACGGTGCCGGGCGCCCTTGACCAGGTCAAAGGCGCACCCGACGCCGTCTTTGTCGGTGGCGGCATCGCCAGGGGCTGGGTTATCGACGCCGCCTGGAAACGGCTGAAAACCGGTGGCCGGCTGGTCGCCAACGCGGTCACCGTCGAGGCGCAGAGCGTGCTCATGGATTTCCATCAGTCGCACGGCGGCCAACTGGTGCGCATCGCGGTGGCAAAATCAGACGCCGTCGGTTCCATGACCGGGCTTCGGCCGTCGATGGAGGTTCTGCAATTGCGGGCCGTCAAACCGTGAGCGGAACCCTCTATGGCCTCGGCGTCGGGCCCGGCGATCCTGAACTGCTGACCCTGAAGGCGGTCCGGATCCTTCAGGAATCGCCGGTCATCGCTTACCCGGCTCCCGAAGTGGGCGACAGTTTGGCCCGGTCCATCGCCGCACCGCATATTCCCGAAGGGCGTATCGAGATCATCGTCCGCACGCCGTTGATCCCCAACACTTTCCCCGCCTACGACGTCTACGACCGTTACGCCGAAGAGATCGCGGGTCACCTGGAACAGGGCCGTGACGTCGCCGTCCTCTGCGAAGGCGATCCCTTCCTTTACGGCTCCTTCATGTACCTGTTCGAACGCCTGAGTGCGCGTTTCGACGCCCAGGTCGTTCCGGGCGTCTCTTCACTGGGGGCCTGCGCTGCCGCTGCCGCGCGGCCGCTGGTCTCGCGCAATCAGGTACTTTCGGTGATCCCAGCGCCGCTGCCCGAGGAGGAACTGGAGGCCAGACTGCGCGCCGCCGATGCCGCCGCCCTGGTCAAGGTCGGCCGCCATCTGCCCAAGGTCCGCGCTGTGCTGGCCCGTCTCGGCCTCGAGGCGACGGCCGATTATGTCGAGCACGCCAGCATGACCGATCAGAAGGTGATGGCGCTCTCCGACAAGGACGAAACACCGGCGCCCTATTTCTCGATGATCCTGGTCCGCACCGCCGAGGGAACGACGTTGTGACGGGTGGAACTGAGAGCGGCGTCTTCGTCGCGCTGACCCAGCGTGGGCTCGAGCGCGCCCGTTCCTTGCTGCCGGCTTTCTCCGGTTTCACCGTACATGGTCTCGAGGGACGAGCCGCTGGCGCCGACCAGACGTTCTCGGATACCACCGAACATCTCCGGGCCTTGTTTTCCGCCGGGCGGCCGATCGTCGGTATCTGCGCGTCCGGCATTCTTGTGCGATGCTTGGCCTCGCTGCTTTCCGACAAGCGTTCCGAGCCGCCGGTCGTCGCGCTCAGTGAGGATGGCCGATTTGCGGTACCGCTGATCGGCGGCCATCGCGGTGCCAACCGGCTGGCCGAACGTCTGGCCGAGGCGAACGGCGGCACGGCCGCCATCACCACCGCCGGTGACCGGGCCTTCGGCCTCGCCCTCGATGACCCGCCCCCGGGATGGACTGTCGCCAATCCGGCCCCCGTCAAGGACCTGATGGCAGCGGCTCTGGCCGGCGAGGGCATCCGGCTCGTCGTCGAAGCGGGCGAGGCGTCGTGGATTACGTACTCCGAACTCCCGCTGTCGTCCGATGCGGACAGGTCCGTTCTCGTCACGGACCGGATTCAAACGGATCCGGCGGTAAAGACCGTGGTCCTTCACCCACCGGTTCTGACTCTGGGCGTTGGATGTGAACGGGGAACCGACCCCGAAGAAGTCATTGGCCTCGCGAGACAAACGCTGGCCGACGCCGGATTGACACCGGCCGCCGTCGCTTGTGTCGTCTCCGTCGATGTCAAGGCCGACGAGGCGGCGGTGTACGCCCTCGCGTCCGATCTCGGCGTGCCGGCGCGGTTCTTTGCCCCCGGCCGCCTGGAACAGGAAACGCCACGGTTGGCCAACCCTTCCGATGTCGTCTTCCGCGAGGTCGGCTGTCACGGCGTCGCCGAAGGCGCGGCATTGGCCGCCGCTGGTACCGGCGGTGAACTGGTGGTCGATAAACGAAAATCCGCTCGCGCCACCTGCGCCGTCGCCCGCGCTTCTGGCGGCATCGATCCATGGTCCGTGGGAACCGGGCGGGGAGAATTGACCGTCGTCGGCATCGGCCCGGGCCAGGCCGGTTGGCGGACGCCGGCGGTGACGGTCGCCATCAGCCGAGCCACCGACGTCGTCGGTTACGGTCTCTATCTCGATCTCCTGGGCGGTCTCATCGACGGCAAGGAACGCCATCAGTCGGATCTGGCCCAGGAGGAGGCGCGGGCCCGCGCCGCTCTCGACCTGGCGGCGCGCGGCAAATCCGTGGTTCTGGTTTCGTCCGGTGACGCCGGGATCTACGCGCTCGCGACCTTGGTCTTCGAGCTCCTCGACCGCGAGGACCGGGCCGATTGGAACCGGGTGGCGCTGTCGGTGGAACCGGGCGTTTCCGCCGTACAGGCCGCCGCCGCGCGCATCGGTGCCCCCATCGGCCATGATTTCTGCACCATATCACTGTCCGATCTGCTGACGCCCTGGCGGGCGATCGAGAATCGGATCGAGGCCGCGGCTCGGGGCGATTTCGTCATCGCCTTCTACAACCCGGTCTCCAAACGCCGGCGCAAGCACCTGGCGACGGCCCGGGACATCTTGCTCCGCGAACGCCCGGCTGAGACGCCGGTGATCCTGGCCCGCAACCTCGGGCGCAACGATGAACGCATCGAGGTCATCGAGCTTGGCGATTTGACGCCGGACCACGCCGACATGTTGACCCTGGTCCTGGTCGGCAGCAGCGAGACGCGGCGGATCGTACGCGGAGAAAATCTCTGGGCCTATACGCCTCGCGGCTACGGCGCAAAGATGACGGCGGAGAGGGAGCGCACGGCATGACCGTCTATTTCATCGGTGCCGGTCCCGGCGCGCCGGACCTGATCACCGTGCGCGGTCTCGACATCATCCGCCGGGCGCCGGTGGTCCTATATGCCGGGTCCCTGGTTCCGGAAGCGGTGATCGCCGAAGCGCTGGAGGGCGCCCGCGTCCTCGATACGGCGCCGATGCATCTGGATGAAATCATCGGGGAAATCGAAAAGGCTCACGGTTCGGGCCATGACGTCGCCCGCGTTCATTCCGGCGACCCGTCGCTCTACGGCGCCATTGCCGAGCAGATGCGCCGCCTCGACACCCTCGCCATCGCTTACGAGGTGGTGCCCGGTGTGCCGGCCTACGCCGCCGCCGCGGCCAGCCTCAAGTCGGAACTGACCCTGCCCGGCGTCAGCCAAACCATCGTCTTGACGCGGACGGCGGTGCGCAGTTCCGACATGCCGCCCGGCGAGGAGCTATCGGAACTGGGCCGTTCAGGGGCGACCCTGGCCGTGCACCTGTCGGTCAACAACCTGGCCAAGGTGGTGCGCGACCTGGAACCGTATTACGGCACCGATTGCCCGGTCGTCGTCGCCTATCGGGTCAGTTGGCCGGACGAATTGATCATCCGCGGCTCGCTGGCCGATATCCGCGAAAAGGTAAAGGCCGCCGGCATCACCCGCACGGCCCTTATCCTGGTCGGCCGCGTGTTGGATGACCATGCCTTCGACGATAGCCGCCTCTACGCCGCGGATCATCATCACGTGTTGAGACCGCGCGCGAAAAGCCCAGAAAATAAGCACGGTTCCGGAGCCGAAACGGAAAAAACCTAGAAATCCAGATCCCGATAGTGCTTCGGCGGCGGTGCGCCGGGGATGTGGTCGTCAAGGAGCGGTCGGAAGCCGGGGCGCGACTTGATGCGCGCGTACCAGGTCTTGGCGGCGGCGTGTTCGTCCCAGGGGACGTCGCCCAGGTAGTCGACGGCGGAAAGGTGTGCCGCGGCGGCGAGATCGGCGATGGTCAGGTCGTCGCCGGCGAGCCAGTTGCGGCGGTCGACCAGGTAGCCGATGTAGTCCAGGTGGGTGTGGATATTGGCGTGACCGGCCCGCACGACCTTGGAATCGGGCTCGCCGAGGCCCAAAAACCGCTTCATCATCTTCTCGCCGACCAGGTTCCGGGTTACTTCCTGGTCGAACTTGCGGTCGAACCAATAGACCAGGCGCCGCGCCTCGGCCCGCTGCATGGGATTGCGGCCGATCAGGCTCGGTTCCGGGTGGACCTCGTCGAGAAATTCGGTGATGGCGTCGCTGCCGGAGATGGCGGTGCCGTCGGTTTCGATCAGCACCGGCACTTCGCCGGTCGGGTTGAGGGCCAGGAACTCGTCGCGCCGCTCCCAGACGCTTTCCGCCTTGAGGGTAAACTCGAGGCGCTTTTCCTGAAGTACGAGACGCACTTTCCGGCAAAAGGGGTTCAACCACAGATGATAGAGCGTGCGCATCGTGGCAATCTTATAACCGCGCCCGGCGGCGGAAACAATCGCGAGAGAGTGCCGGTTACTCAGCGGCGTCGACAGCCCGTTCGGGAAAGGCTCTCGGCCATGTTTCGGGCCGGCTGCGTGCGTACTGCGGCGGGTAGTCGGCCGCCGCCCCTAGTGTTTCCGCCGCATGCCAGGCCCAGCGCGGGTCGTAGAGCATGCCACGGGCCAGGGCCACGAGGTCGGTCTTGCCCTCGGCGACGATGCTTTCGGCCAGTTCCGGGTCGCGGATCATGCCGACCGCGATGGTGGCAATTCCGGTCTCGTTCTTGATCTGGGCGGCCAGGGGCACCTGGTAGCCGGGCTCGCCGGGGCCGACGGCGGGGCGGTTGGCGGTGTTGCCGCCGCTCGAGCAGTCGACGAAGTCGCAGCCGCGGTTGTTTAGTTGTTTCGCTAGCGCAACGGAATCGTCGATGGTCCAGCCGTCGTCTTGCCAATCGGTGGCGGAGATGCGCATGCCAAGCGGCTTGTCTTCCGGCCAGACGGCACGCACCGCCTCGAATACCTCGAGCGGGAAGCGCATGCGGTTATCCCGCGATCCCCCGTATTCATCGGTGCGCCGGTTGGAGAGCGGCGACAGGAAACTGCTCATCAGGTAGCCGTGGGCGGCGTGCAGTTCGATGAGGTCGAAGCCGATTTCCAAAGCCCGCCCGGCCGCCTCGACGAAAGCGCCTTTGATCCGGTCCATGTCACCGGCATCCATCTCCGCCGGCACCTGCCAGCCGTCGGCAAAGGGCACTGGCGAGGCGCCGATGATATCCCAGGCGCCATCCGCCTTTTCCAGCGGCTTGCCGCCCAACCAGGGAGCCGCCGTCGATGCCTTGCGCCCGGCGTGGGCCAACTGCAGGCCAACCTTGGCGGTGCCGTGTTCCTTCATGAAACCGACGATGCGGGTCCAGGCCGCCTGCTGATCGTCGTTGTAGAGCCCAGTGCAACCCGGCGTGATGCGCCCGATCGCTTCGACGGCGGTGGCTTCCGTGAAGACCAGGCCCGGCCCGGACACGGCGAAACCGCCGAGGTGCATCAGGTGCCAGTCGTTCGGCACGCCATCGGCCGCCGAATACTGGCACATGGGCGAAACGACGATGCGGTTGCTGAGCGTCGTCTGGCGCAGGCGGAACTCACTGAAAAGCTGGCTCGGCATCGTCGGAATTCTCCTTGTTTTCCTTATTTCCCGAACCGCCGGCGGCCGGGGCGTGAATACCATCGCGAGAATACAATGGGGTTCGTTCTTACAGCCGCCGGCCCGGCTTGGGAAGGCGCCGGCTTTCCACAAGACTTGTTCCGCGGATTTTTCTCGCACGAATGTGATGGCCGTTTGACCCGGCAACGGTAGGAATGCCGCGCCCGATCGCCTATGTTTGGCGCAATTCCCGCTCATAGCGCGAGGTCGAGAAGCATGTTGTTCAAACACAAACGGGCGTCCGATGTGCGACCGTCGGAAATCACGCCGCATTCGCTTTTTGAGGCGCGGCGCCAGTTCCTGAAGACGGCCGCCATTTCCGGTGTCGGATTCGCCGCCGGCTCGATCGCGCCGCCGGCCTTCGCGCTTGTCACCCGCGGTGATGACGGTCTGCCCGCCGGCACCAAGCTCGACGGTGTGATCGACAGCAAATGGTCGGCCGAGGCCCTGGGCGAGGACCTGACGCCCTACAAGGCGGTCACCACCTACAACAATTTCTACGAATTCGGCACCGGCAAGGGGCAGCCCGCCAAATACGCCCACAAGATGAAAACCAAACCTTGGACCATCAAGGTCGACGGGCACGTGGAGAATCCGGGCGAGTATTCCTACGAGGATATCGTCAATCCGCACCAGCTCGAGGACCGGGTCTACCGCTTCCGCTGCGTCGAAGCCTGGTCGATGGTCATCCCCTGGGTCGGCATCCCGCTGGCCGATGTCATCAAGCGCCTCGGCCCGACCGGCGACGCCAAATACGTTTCCTTCGAGACCCTCTTCGACCCGGCTCAGATGCCGGGTCAGACCAGCGGTGTCCTCGACTGGCCGTACCGGGAGGGATTGCGCCTCGACGAGGCTATGAACCCGCTGACGCTGCTGGCCGTCGGCGTCTACGGCGAGGTCCTGCCCAACCAGAACGGGGCGCCGATCCGTCTGGTCATTCCATGGAAATACGGTTTCAAGTCGATCAAATCGGTCGTCCGCATCTCGTTCACCGATAGCCAGCCGCCGACCTCGTGGAACATGTCGGCACCGCGGGAATACGGCTTTTATTGCAACGTCAACCCGGAGGTCGACCACCCGCGCTGGAGTCAGTTCCGTGAACGGCGTATCGGCGATTTCCTGAAGCGCCCGACCCTCATGTTCAACGGCTACGGCGATGAGGTGGCGTCCCTCTACCAGGGTATGGACCTGGCCAAGAATTATTGAGTTCCAAACGCCGAAGCCCGACTTGACGCGCCGAACCGGACGCGTCATCAAGCTACCATGACGCGGGATACCGCCATCCGCTGGATCGCCAAGCCCATCGTCTGGGCGCTCTGCCTGGCGCCGCTGCCATGGCTGGCCTGGCTCGCGGTCACGGACGGACTCGGCGCCAACCCCATCGAATACGTCAACCGGTATCTCGGTGACTGGGCCCTCCGGTTCCTGTTGATCGCGCTCGCCGTGACGCCGCTCAGGGGGGTGACCGGCTTGGGTGACCTGATGCGCTTTCGCAGGTTGCTCGGCCTTTTCGCCTTCTTCTATGTCTGCCTGCATCTCACGAGCTACATCGGCCTCGACCAGTTCTTCCACTGGGGCGAGATCTGGAAGGACATCGTCAAGCGCACCTACATCACGGTCGGCATGGTGTCGTTCCTATTGCTGGTGCCGCTCGCCGCCACCTCGACCCGCGGCATGATCAAACGGCTCGGCGGGCGCAACTGGAACCGGCTGCACAAGGGCGTTTACGTCGCTGCCGCCGCGGCCTGCCTGCATTTCTTCATGATGCGCAAGGGCATCCAGACGGAACCCATCGTCTATGCGGGCATCTGTGCGGCGCTGCTCGGCTACCGTTTCGTCGCTTTTCTCCGGAAACGCGGCAAACGCGCCGGGACGGGCGTTCAGGCGGCCCGCTGAGCCTCGTTCGGGCGGATGGTCAGGCGGATGCCGGCCGGGTCCGTGGTCAAGCTGCGCACGCCCGATTGCGGGATCGGGATGTGCGTCGCCCGGCAGTACTCGATCAGGGCCTCCAGCAAGTCGTAGGAGGTCAATTTGACCTCGCAGGGCGCCTCGCCCGGCTCCCGGAAGCGCAGGCTCAGCGCCTCCGTCGGGTCGGTGCCGATGTTCAAGGCCTCGACCGGCGAATCGGGTACGGGTATGCAGGCGGCGTTGCAGTGCTCGATCGCCGCCTCCTTCAGTTCCGCCTCGCCGAAAACGAGGCTGCGCAGTTCCGTCGGCATGGGGGCTCTCCCACGGGTTTCCCAGGACCGCACCCATGTTAACGAGCGCCCGTTAACGACTGGTTAGCGCCGGCCACTTCGGTGACATCCCGGCTCCAGGCCGGTTCCGAATGTTTGGTCCAGTAGAGCTCGGTTATCCGGCCTGTCACGGGGCCCGGCGTGCCCGATCCGACCCGGTTTCCGTCGATCCGTCCGACAGCCATGACGCCGCCGGCGGTCGACGTGATGAACACCTCATCGGCCTTTTTCAGGGCTTCGACCGGGAGGGGTCCGGTAACAGCCGGGATATCCAGTTCCCGGCAGAGTTCGAGGACGGTCGCCCGGGTGATGCCCTCGAGGACGCCGCTTTCCGGCGTCAGCACTTGGCCGTCGGTCACCGCAAACAGGTTGAAGCCGGGCCCCTCGCTGATCCGCCCGGCGTCGTCGATCAGGACCACGGTCTCGCGCCCGGCGTCATAGGCCTGGAAAAGCCCCGCCACCAGGTCGAGCCAGTGGTAGTTCTTGACCGTCGGATCGACCGATCGGGGCCCGATTCGCTCGATTGTGGCGATATGGAGATCCAAGCCGCGGGTCCGCTGTTCGGCGTTCGCGACCCAGCCGAATGGGATGGCGAAGGCGAGGAAGGTGGGAACCGCATCCCTGGGGTCGCGCGAGAAGGTCGGCGACACGCCGCGGGTCAGCACCATTTCCACGTAGGCATCTTCGAGGCCGGCGCGGAGCACGCATTGGCCGAGGATCTGCTCGAGTTCGGCCCGGCCCACGGGCAGGGTCATGCGCAGCTTGTCGATGGAGGCGAGGAAGCGATCGATGTGTTTGTCCAAGCGGAAGAACCGGTTCTGCCAGACGTGGACCACGTCGTAGGTAGCGTCCGAGCGCAGGAAACCCCAGTCGAGGACGGAGATCTTGGCCTCCGATATGGGGCGATAGTCGCCGTCGATATAGGCGATGCCGGGGGGATAGCGGACGATGTCGTCAGCCAGGCTCATGACCGGCCCCTAATGGGCCTCGTCCCAGTTGGCCGCCACCCCGGTATCGACGACCAGGGGCACGTCCAGCTGCGCCGCGCCCTCCATGGTCGCCTTGACCAGCGCCGTCGTCTCGTCGATCTCGCCCTCCGGCACCTCGAAGATCAGCTCGTCATGGACCTGGAGCAGCATGCGCGCCTTGAGACCCTTGCCGGCGAGCGCGCCCGGCAGGCGGATCATCGCTTTTTTTATGATATCGGCCGCACCCCCCTGGATCGGCGCGTTGATGGCGGCGCGCTCAGCCATGCCGCGCATGTTCGGGTTCTTCTCGTTGATGCCGCGCATATGGCACTTGCGCCCGAAGGGTGTGGAGACGTAGCCGGTCTTGTGGGCGCCGTCCTTGGTGCGCTCCATGTAGTCGCGGATGCCCGGGTATTTCTCGAAATAGGCGTCGATGTACTGGCCGGCCTCGCTCTTGGATATCCCGAGCTGGTTCGACAGGCCGAAGGCCGAAATGCCGTAGATGATGCCGAAGTTGATGGCCTTGGCGCGGCGCCGGGTCATCGGGTCCATGCCCTCGATGGGCTCGCCGAAGACCTGCGACGCGGTAATCGCATGGATATCGAGGCCGTCGGCGAAGGCCTGCTTGAGGGCGTCGATGCCGGCGACATGGGCGAGGAGGCGCAGTTCGATTTGTGAGTAATCGGCGGACAGGAGCTTGCGCCCCGGCTCGGCGACGAAGGCCTTGCGGATCTTGCGGCCCTCCTCGGTGCGCACCGGGATGTTCTGCAAATTCGGCTCCGTCGAGGCCAGGCGCCCGGTCGAGGCGACGGCCTGCGAATAGGACGTATGGACACGCCCCGTCGCCGGGTTGATCTCGCCGATGAGCGCGTCCGTGTAGGTGCTCTTGAGCTTGCTGAGCTGTCGCCAGTCGAGAACCCGGGCCGGCAGATCGTGGCCCTGGTGGGCCAGGGCCTCCAGGACATCGGCGCCGGTGCCGTAGGCGCCGGTCTTGGTCTTCTTGCCGCCGGGGATGCCCATCTCGTCGAACAGAATCTCGCCCAGCTGCTTCGGCGAGCCAACGTTGAAGTCGCGCCCGGCCAAGCCGTGGATCTCCGTCTCCAGGTCCGCCATGCGCCGGGCGAACTCGTCCGAAAGGCGTTTCAGCTCCGCCGCCTCGACACGGATGCCCTCCGCTTCCATCTTCCTCAAGACCCCGATCAGGGGCCGTTCCAAGGTCTCGTAGACGGTGGTCATGTGCTCTTGCGCAAGGCGCGGCTTGAACAGTTTGTGGAGCCTCAGCGTCACCTCGGCGTCCTCGGCGGCGTAGTCGAGCGCCTTGTCCAGCGGCACGTAATCGAAGGTCACCTGGGCCTTGCCGGAGTCGGCCACGTCCTTGAATTTGATGGTTTCGTGGTCGAGGAAGTCGCGCGCCAGCTCGTCCATGCCGTGTCCGTGCAGTCCGCCGTCGACACAATAAGAAAGGAGCATCGTGTCGTCGACCGGCACGACGGAAACACCATATCTTTCAAATATATGCATGTCGTACTTGATGTTCTGCCCGACCTTCAGTACGCCGCGATCTTCAAGTAATGGTTTAAGAAGATCGAGGGCTTCGGCGCGATCCATTTGCGTGATTTCGCCGTTGTCGTTGGCCGGTTCCTCCATTTCGGCCGCGGCCAGGAGATCGAGGCTCGCCTGACCCCCCGGCTTCTTGTGGGCCAGCGGGATGTAGCAGGCCCGGCCCGGGTGCACGGCGAGCGAAATGCCGACCAGTTCGGCGGTAATGGAATCGACAGATGTCGTCTCCGTATCGACGGCGACGGTCCCTTCCTTGACCGCTTCGGCGATCCAGCGTTCGAGGGCGTCAGCGTCGGTGACCAGTTCGTATTCGGGTCCCGCGGACGGGGTTGCGCCGCCGGCCAAGTCACCGCCATCTGTTCCCAGGCGCGCCTGCCATTGAACCACGAGCGACTTGAAGCCCTGCGCCTCGAGAAAGCCCAAAAGCACGTCGGGCTCGGGTTCGCGCACGTGGAAATCGTCGAGAGCGGCTTCAACCGGCGCGTCGTCGCGGAGCGTCACCAGGTCGCGGGAGATGCGCGCCATGTCGGCCTGTTCGATCAGCTTCTCGCGGCGCTTCGGTTGTTTGATTTCCGAGGCCCGTTCCAGGAGCGAATCGAGATCGCCGTATTCCTCGATCAACTGCGCCGCTGTCTTGACGCCGATGCCCTGGACGCCGGGCACGTTGTCGGACGAATCGCCGGCCAGTGCCTGCACGTCGATGACCCGGTCCGGCCCGACGCCGAACTTCTCATGCACCTCCGCCTCGCCGATGACCCTGTTCTTCATGGCGTCGAGCATGGTGATCTTGGGGCCGACCAGCTGCATCAAGTCCTTGTCGGATGAGACGATGGTCACCTCGGCACCTTGTTCCTCGGCCTTCCGCGCATAGGTGGCGATCAGGTCGTCGGCCTCAAAACCGTCCATGTCGACGGCCGGCACGTTGAGGGCCTCGGTGGCCTCGCGGACCAGGGCGAACTGCGGGATCAGCTCGTCCGGCGGCGGCGGGCGGTGCGCCTTGTAGTCCGCATAGATATCCGAGCGGAAGGTCTTCCGCGCCCGGTCGAAGATGACGGCGATGCGGTCGGCGTCGGTGTCGTCGAGCAACTTCATCAGCATCTTGGTGAAGCCGAAAACGGCGTTGACCGGCGTCCCGTCCGGACTGGTCATGGGCGGCAGGGCGTGGAAGGCCCGGAAGATGAAGCCGGAGCCGTCGATCAGGAAAACGTGTTTCGGGGTGTCGGTCATGGAGTCACCTGGGAGCCTCGTTTATTTGAAGTGTGGGTTCGAGGAGCCCCGTTTCTTCAGATCGTCATCCCCGGGCTTGACCCGGGAATCCCCGTCTCGGCCAGTGGATGGCCGGGTCAAGCCCGGCCATGACGAAAAAGAGACTGTATGGACCACCTCACCCCACCCCCTAAATGTCGCCTTTTGACAACGTTTGTCCACCTTTTCCCAAAATCCCGGTCGTCATTCGTCATCATTGTCCATTCCTGCCAGGCAGCGAGCGATATTCGCCTCGCCGCGGCGGATCCACTCGTCTATGTCGGCGGCTTCCGCCGCCTCCGTCTCCTCGACGCCCGGGCCCGGCGGCTGCGTCGAGATGCCGAGCTTGGCGATACGTGCCTGCGCCTCGATGGCACGGACGGCGGGATGCAGAGCGCCGTCGGCGACGGCCTGGCGGCAGATCATGTCGAGGGTATCGAGCCAGCCCCGCTCGCGGGCGGCGAATTCCTCGCGCAGCGCCTCACGGATGACGGCCAGGCGCCGGCGGATGCTGTACTCCTTCAAAAGCCGGTGCCCCTGGGTCCGCGCATTCAACTCGCTGTACCCGGCCAGCCGGGCCGCCCGGGCCGCGTTGCCGCCCCGGGCATAGAACTGGCAGAAGGACTCCTGGCGGGGGTTGAGGCAAGATTCTGTAAGGGCTGTTTCGGTGTCGTCATGAAAAGGGGTGGGGTCGGGGTCGAACATGGGAATCCTCGCGGAGTTGAGTCGTTCTGACGTGTTTGTTTATGATTTGTTCTATTTATAGGAAAATAAACATATAATGTCAAGAAAAATCGGCATTCGGGGTGTAGGGTGGTTGCGGAAGCCAGAAAGCCCCCCCTTTGCGGCACCCTCCACCCGTCATCCCCGCGAAAGCGGGGTCCAGGCAACCGCCGACTGGATTCCCGTTTTCGCAGGGATGACGATAGGAGTTTTTGGCTTTGGGCCCATGGCCCAAGCTCACTCCGGAGGTTAGATGGCCGTTAGTGTAGTAAGGCGGCCTTCATTGTCGGGTTAGGATATTGGCCGGAAGATCCCACAAGGCGTCAAACGACAGGTCCACGGAAATCGTCGGTCCGCGGATCGGATAGCTGACGTGAATGCGATCCCGCCGTATAGACCGGATTTCACCTATACCGGACCCCGAGGCCCTCTGGGCGGCGAGGTCGACGTGTTGTGGCGTGCCAAGTCCGCTTAGCATAGCGAAATGACCATCAATGATCGGTCATTAATTTAGACGGCAGAATCCCATTTCCGGCCATTTTAGAGCTGCTGCTTTAAGGTCCGGCTTTAGCCAGGAAGCGAAGTGAATGACCAGATCGAAGTTGGTTGAGAGTTGGGGTAATTCGGGAAGAGTGATTAACCCCTCAGCACAGACATGCTAAACAAATTGCCGTGTTTCTTGGCCTCACCATGCGCCCCAACTGATTGATGTCGCTGGTGAGCGTTCTGTCGAATAATTTGAAGCCCAAACCAAACCTCCATCCAGATAATTTGGCTGATGTAACGGATGTCAACAAAACCCCCCAAGATATATCGATCCCAGCAGGATCACATTGTTACCTGATGAGGCAAGACTCGCTGACCCCGATGTCTCATTTATCGAAAAACTCCCCATTCGAAGCAAATTGGCTTTGCGGTTTCTATTTGACACTTGGTTGAGGATGATTTTCGCGCTTCTTTCTCTGCTCGCGGTAGGAGTGCTTTTCTATTTTCTGCTTCCGGCGATATTGGTTTGGATAGCCCAATAATCGCCAAGAACGTTATCCTTGGTGGATACGCAGCCAGTTTTAGTACCAACAATCTTGCATCTGAACACGGAAGCAGAACTCCAAGCGCAACATTGGCACCTATGCGTCATAAGCGACCGTCTCTGATCGTGCGCTCAGATGTTCGCTTAGGAGGAGAGCGGTCCCGCCACGCCTTACGCGATGAGGGTCGTTATTCGGTTTGGGCGGCCCCGCCTGTCCACCCGCACGGACGACACACAACGCGAATACCGGTCGCCGTCCCTGCATACGGCTGTCATCGGAGGGCCAAAAGTGGGATTCTTAACCTTAGGTCCGGCGCTTCTCACCGGGCGGTCACAGGCTTTGACGGCGCCGGCCGTGGAGGAGGGTAAGCCATGATCAAACAACGCGTA